>ENA-ORCO01000201-ORCO01000201.1-marine-metagenome-genome-assembly--contig:-NODE-201-length-41004-cov-5.326019_pt1 | contig 41004 bp, 46 predicted proteins | sample MGYA00248633_ERZ508508 | MGnify/ENA primary metagenome ERZ508508 (study PRJEB26179, sample SAMN06268845) | marine metagenome | isolation source: A23 P1 aerobic enrichment on pine of planktonic cells taken...
GAATCTCTAAAACACGGTATTTCCGCGTTAGAAGCCCTATACCGTGCGTTTACTGAGTTGCATTTTCGAGAGTCGAGTGAGTACTCTTAGTGCGATAAGAGTACGTACTTTCAAGCAGGTGGCCGCCGTCTACCAAACCGAATGCCATGACTCCACCCGACATCCCGGGTATTCTAGCCCAGACAGCCCTCGAAACACGGTTCCACGGAGGCGGTGAGTGAGATGAGTTCTTCTGGGAACGACGAGGGCCACACGGACGGCCAGGATGATCGGCCGCTCGAGATCGCGGACGTCGTCGAGGATTACCTCACGGACAAGGGCAAAGGAGCAGAAGGAAAGAGCGGGACGTACCGCCGAGATGCAAAACGCGAACTCGACCGCTTTCTCACTTTCCTCGAAGATGAGCGCCCGCGTTCGCCCACGACATTCGAAGAGCTGACTATCCGGGATATCCGCCAATACGCTCGCCATCTCGCGACACAGGACTGGGCCGAAAGTACGATTCAGAACTACTACGCCCACATTTCGGCGTTCTGCGGTTGGGCGGTACGCGAGGGATACCTAGAGGAGAACCCGGCGTTGAAATCACGGGCAAAAGAGCCACTTCCAGAAGACGACGGACGGAAGACCGAACGCCAACAGGCGTGGTCACCCGAGCAGCGAACAGCACTCTTAGAGTACGTCGACGAACAAGCACACGAGGCCATCGACGAAGTGGGTGAGAACCACTACAAGGCGATCAAGACGTGTCGCGACCGGGCGCTTGTCTATCTCCTGTGCTTCTCGGGTGTTCGCGGTGCGGAAGTCCTGGCCGATGTCGCTGACACCCGGCGAGGTCGTGATGGGCTTCGTTGGTCGGACGTCTCCCTCGAGGACAACACGATCACCGTCCTCGGGAAGAAGGGTGAATGGAGCGATAGGGCTGTCCCACCGTCTGCGGTCCCGTCACTCGAACGCCTCCGATCAGTACTGAACCCACCGAGTGACGATTGGCCCGTGTTCACGACGCTGTCGTATCCCACCCTCGTCGAGGCGTTCAAAGACGAACTCGTTGAGGGGAAATATACACGCGAGGAGGCTGAGAGTCTGCATCGCGAGCGGGTGAACGATGGCGACGTCTCGATGATCGAACTCTGCGTCGAGTACGATGTTGACCCTCCGGCGTTGACGACCCACAGCGCACGGCGGATTTTACAGCGACTCACAGAGGACGCAGACATCGAGTTGGATGACGACAAACACGGCTATCTTGCGCCGCATGGCGCTCGTCGGGGAGCTGGCGAAGTGATGGTTCGGGAGTTCGGGTACACAGAGGCGGCACGACACTTGGATAACTCCGAGGAGGTTGTTCGCGAGCACTACTCACATATCGAGGCGAGTGAACGCGCTCAGATGGCTGAGACGGCATTTCAGAACCAGCGACCTGGCCAGAAAGATGTGCCTGACCAGGACTCCGACGGGTAGCACTCAGCTATCCACTGTGCCCCAGTCGGTAGCGGTTTTAATGTCCGTCATAGTGGTGCTAACATTTTGAATGTTCAAAATGTAGTTACCGTAAATAATAGAAATAGTGTAACAAATAGTACTAACAGCAGTAGCCTTTTTAACGGTAATATCAATAATAACGGTACTACTGACTATAATAGTAACAATGGTAATACCGCATATACTATTAAAATCGGTATTACCGTTATTACCGTCGCATCAGGGAGCCCTACATAGGTTAAGATGCCGAATTGGAGGAATAGAAGCAGATCAATAATACCATTATTAACGGTAGTATCGTTCTGAACAGTAATTGTCTGACGAACAATTATAACGGTATGAATTCAATTTGAGGGTAGTTATGACCGACACCTACCCAGAAGTACTCGCCATCTCGTTTCAGAAAGGTGGCACTGGCAAAACATTCACCTCGTTGAACATTGCGGGCGGTCTTGCAGCTCGCGGCTTCAACGTGCTTGCCATCGACCTTGACCCACAGGGCACTCTCACCGCAAACCTTGGGAAGCGAAACCTCTACAAAGACCTGGACGCGCTCTCACTGGATGAAATCCTGTTAGATCCGAAAAGTTGGGATAATGTGAACGACCTCATCCACACCGATCACCAAGAGTTCGATCTTATCCCCAGCAACCAGACTTATAATGGAAATAAAACACCTCTAGACTCGGCTGATGCCGGCGAGAACCGATTGGGGCGACTCTTAGAACGCCTTGAAGACGACTATCACTACGTTGTCTGTGATTGCCCACCGGATTTCTCACCATACGCGAAAAACGCGGTCACGGCCGGCGAGAAGATCGTCGTGCCGATGGAGCCGGAGACGGAGATGCCGCATTCAACAGATCTGTTGTTCGACCAATATGAGGTCCTTGGAATGATGCACGATCTCGAGATTCAGTATCTCGCATTCCTGATGACGGTTAACTCGACGAAGATGACCAACGAGAACAAGCGAATGGTCGAGTGGTTCAACGACACTTTCGACGAAAAGGGCGTTATTACTGACCATCGAGCGGCGTTCGCGAGGGCCAAAAAGAGCCAGCAGTCAATCTACGCTCACCCAGAATCGCTCCGGAACGACGAAGTCGAACGATACGACGAACTCCTTCAGTTGATTCTTAAGCAGACATCACCACCGACGCTCGGATTGGATGTTGAAGCGGCAAAGGCGATGACCGTCGAAGATATTCGCGCTGCGGCGGCCGACCAGGAGGTGGAAGTATGAGTGACGATCCCTCTGAAGACGACTTTGAGGCACAGATGAGTGATGTTTCAGAGCGGGCACAGAAGCTCGGAGTCTCCGGTTCGGACTCAAGCTCGGGTTCGGGCGCTGAATCGTTGTCCGAAAATACCACCGGTGACACTGAGGAGGTAGCCGAAGTGGATTCTGATGATCCATCGGCTGCTCAGCAGGCAGTTGAACAAGAGTCACGCACGGCTGGAGGACCTGATACCCACGAGTACCCGAACCCTGATAGGGAACTGGGAGCGCTTGCTGATGTCTATGCAAATAATAACGTATTCCTCTCACCCGAGGTCGTCGACGCCGTTGAGGGTCTCTGGGATGACATCGAGTATGAATGGAAGAAGTCTCACGACACGGAACTCAATAAAAACTGGGACTTCTATATGGCCTGCTTCCGGGTCATCTTAGACAATCCTGATCTCATTCGCGACGAACTTGGTATGGACACTGAGGAGTGATCACAGCGTTCTCTTCTGGCCAATAATATCACTTGTTTATGTATTCGGTATATAGGTATGAACACTCATATTGGTAACAGTGGTAGTAACGTTAGTATGATTAATACCGTAGATACCAGAAGTAACTAGGTGGCAAGTGAGTTAGAGACTTCGCGAATCGCTATCAAGATCTCGGGTTGTAGAGGTGGCGGTAGGCGTTCTCAGTGAGTTCCACGATCATCAACTGAGTCTCGTCGATCTTCCCCTCGAACAGCCTATTGGCTGTCGATTTGGCCAAAGGATATACCATGTGAGTCAGTATATTCAACTCCGACAGGACTACGACACCCGGTCAGGAACGTCTGCGCGGATGAGTGACAGGTTCGCTCCCGTTAGAATGGGAGTGGTCTTTGTCACTCAGGCACTTCTTGGAGGGTGTTCCCCTGTGGCCGATGCTTTTGGAGGAGCACAGGCCACTCCGCAGCAGACGTCTCCGGTAAGTGTCGTAGTTTTGAACCGGTTGGCATGATTTAAGCGAGATCTGGTAAGAGTATCCCACTCTCGTCGAGGTCGTATCCTTCTGTAATGCTAACCTCCAGGAGAACCCCGACGAGGAACTCGAGGTCATGAATCTCCTGTTCGAGCTGGGCGCATTCGAGTTCGCGAGCGAGGAGAGCATCGAGAAGATGCTGTTTGAGGATAGTGGCCTCTACTGACCGAATCGCGTGAATCTCTTCGTCGGTTACTGATTGAGTGGTATTGGGAAGCTTCCCATCGGGTCTGGGGACGAGGTCGGCTTGAATGTCAGTGCGGACGCGTCGGTAGTGTTTGCAGCCACCTTCCGGTGGCTCATCGAGGCACGTACAGGTTCTTTGGAGTACGTCGACCTCGTAGATGCCCCCGGACGCCGATCGGACCTCGTAGATGCCACCCTGTCGGAGCAACGAGACGTCCATCTCCTGAGTCTGTGCCCGGCCCTCACGTCGGATTGCGGCGTTCTCAATAGACGGTGTCGATTCTTCTACTGGGTTGGAATCGGATGCTGCTGTTGCCATCGGGATATCGGTCTCCATAGGACGACGACACGTCGAGATGCTGTACACGACTGGCAGGTTCCTCTGGTGTCGTCCCTCTACACTCTCGGGGAGACATAAAATCGGCCAAGTAAAACTGTGCGTTTGATTGGCGGAGGGTATATCCTACGTTACAACCTCATTGTGGCATTGTGACTATTGCGTATGACTACTGGCATCTGCGACGAACGAGCGGTTTTACGTTTTACAAACGGGAATTAGAGCTCATCCCACATAGGTGGATCAAATGATGAGGCGATCTCCTTGTCTGGCTCACTCCCGAGGTCATGGATATACGCAAGCAACTCTTCCGGTGGCGACATCGCTGAGACCGTCTCGGCTTCATCAACGGGCACGATGTCTCCTTCATGTTCGCCTTCCATCTCCTGTTCTTGACTCTGTTCTCCGGGCAGGATCTCGCCGTTCTCCTCGTAGGTGCCGTCGATTCGGTCAGTGAGATAGCGGATGATACCCGCTCTGTCACGGTTCGCCCGCTCGTGCTCGAGGTATCGTTCAACGGTCGCGGCCTCTTCCATCATCCTAATTGCGGGCGTGATGACCCGCGTATTTCGAGTGTCGAGCAGTTTCTCGGGCGGGAGCTGTTCGAGGAGCGATTCATCGTGACTCATACTTGACCAGGGAGTGCAGGTGGCTCGGAGTGGTTCCACGCATCAAGATGGGAACAGATGTCTGCAACGACGTATTCGATCGCTTCCGTCGTCGACGAATCGACGGGAGGTGTCTCGACGATTACAGCGAGTTCCAGGGCGTCCTCGAATCGGATGAGTGGGTGGGCGTCGTAGAGTGTTTTAACAACGGCCTTCGCAAGTGCATCCCTATCAAGCGTTTGGGGGTCTTCAATAGCGTCTCGGGCGACAGCAGAGAGGTGTTGCACACGGCGGGTGGCGGCGATACTGGCGTCGATGTCGCTGCTAGTGGAGATGCGCTGTGCGGTCGTGATAGTGTTCATCGGAATGAGTCCCTCCACCGAAGCGGGGGACAACAAACGAGGAGTGGTGAGCCGACCCTACGTTACATTATTAGTACGAAAGTAGCGTAGGATGATACATGCCCGAACCTGACCCCGACGCTGGCGCTCCCACCAGCCCTGAAGAAAGGGGCGCAGAGATGCCTACACCCCCGGAAGGGCTGGCAAAGCGCGTATGGGAGCCCCTGCAGGCACAGACTGTGTACGATCTAGAGCGAGTCATCGACTACTGCGAAGAACTTATCCAGCACAAGGAACGGCCGGTGTCTCCGAGTGAGGCGGCCGGAGAGGGTGAAGTCGCAGACAAGAAACCACCGCAGAACCTCTCTCGTGAGGAGCAGCGTGCAGCGAAAGAAGAGCTCGAAGAGATGAGTACGGACGAGATGAAGGAACTCTCAGAGGATGAACTGACCCGATATGGACACGTCCAGATACGGAAGCTCCCGTGTGGGCCAGGATGCGATGGTTGCCCCCATGGACCGTATCGCTACATCGTCTATCGAGATAGCCGAGGGAAGGTGACCTCGAAGTATGCGGGGAAGGCTGATGGGGGGTAGCACGATAACCGTACGGAACCCACGGGAGAGGAGAATCCTATAGAGTCACCCGTGGTTTGCAGTCTCGACGACACACCCGGAATCACGACACGCGGCGAGCCACCCATTCTGGTAGCCGATCCCCGCAAGGTCGTCGAATGGAAACCGGATCGTCACGTGCTCAGGAGTGACGTCGGGAAGTTGCACACGGGGCGCGTTGCCGTCCTGGTCGGCGGCCTCAAGATGGCCACTCCCGGCGAGTGCGTAAAGTTCCCAGACGATGTCCCGACCGTCCTTGGTCGTCTCGGGCCACTCCACATTAGAGAGCGCCGTGCGGACGTCCTCGACCCACTGAGCGGTGTCCACATCGTCGTCGGTGATGGCGACGTCGTAATCGTCGATGACGCGGTCGGGATCAAGCAGTCCGAATTTCGCAGAAAGGATCCACCAGCGAGCACAGAGTGTCTCAGCGAAATCGCGCTTGAGGCCAAAGTATGTCGAGCGGTATTTTTCGTGAGCAGGGAGCAAGCCGTCGTGTTTCGCATCGTCACACACGACGAGGGCAGTTCGGCGAACGAGGAGACCACTTCGATCACTATCCTCTCGGCCTCCACCGTCAGTCTGAACGGTCTCGATTGTGGTCTGTCTCGTTGGCATCTGTCGTCTCGGAGCGGCGTGAGTCACCTCCGCCGTGAACCTGTGTGCATCAGTCGGTGAGATTTTGATAGCCGTTAGGGATGAATCGGCCTCCGCGAGCCACTCAACGTCATAGATAATCGGGCAACTGTGATAGGAACCATGATTCGTTTGACAGGGGAGAGGGGGCTAGTAGTGGACGTCGACGGGCGTCAGGTAAAACGAGGTCTCGTCGTTACCTGTATCATCGGTCACAATCTTGTCGAGAAGTTGTTCGTATTCGGCTTGGCTCCGGATCGCGGTTCCGTATTCGTTGTAGAGGTAGTAGACCGGGCCGGCGTATTCACCGACAGAGTACATCGCATACCGGACATCGGTTGAGTAGGAGTCGATGAACTCCTCTTCGCTTCGGGTGGGCCCGAGAGGGTTCCACGGTTCGACGTCGGCTTCAATACGGGGGCTTTCGAGGAGTTCCTTGTCGGTGTACTCTTCGAATCCCTTGCGGATGACGGCCATTCTTCGAGCGAGTTCGCGAGTGGTTGATACCCAGGCGCCCTCGAGAAGATCGTTCCCGATCTCGGAGTCGGCACGAGCGGAGCCCTCTTCACGGAAGATGTCAGGGAGTGACTCGCTCCAGCGACCACCATCGGTCATGAGTGTGCCGTAGTCGAACGTCGGGTAGAGCGGCGCGTCAACACCCTCAAAGAGGCCGTGGGCGATGCCGGTCGCGTCTTCGGCGTCGTAGGCTTCGCAGACGACTCTGATGAGCATATGCATGATGAATTTGGTCAGGGGTAGAGGGCGAACGCAGTATCGTCGGCGTCGATGCCAAATATTGTGCCAGGAGCGTTCCCTTTGGGATCAGCTGACGGGTAGAGGATCGTCCCGGACTCGAGTTCGAGAACGACTGTCGATTGCCAATCGTGGGCTTGCCAGCCTTCGCGTTCAACTTCTTCGTTGGTCATTTCACGGACGTCGACGATGCGCTGTCCGGCGATATTATCGTCTGTGGTGGATTCCATTTTGAGTGGGCCTCCACCGCGCGGGGGCCAGACAAATCCAGTCCTACGCTACATTCGGATACCAACAATTCGTACTGTTACGTAGGACTAAGTCAGCCATCACGTCCGTTTATTCGCGATCTTGTCCCTGAGCCCTTCATGATATTCGACGTAGTCGCGCTCTGTCTGAGTTCGATATGCAAGTGTGCGCCCGTCTTCGTAGGTGACGACAATGGCCTGCTCGATGGGGTAGGGCTCGTCTTCATCCGCGTAGTCGACAAGTTCTGCCCACTCATCGGGTGACGCAAGCGGATCGGGATCACTGAGGTCCCCTCCGTTGGCAGCCCAGATCGGGTCGTCCGGTTCTTTGACGGCGGGCTTGAGGCGTTCGATTGGCGTCTTCCCCTCGGCGGGCCACACTCCACGTTCCTCCCAGAATGCTCGCATCTCACGGAGGCTTCTTCGGACAGTCTCACGGATGCTGAGGAAGTCAGCGTCTTGCCACCCGTCGCGTGACCAGGATTCCCCCTTGTAGGCGATACCCTGCGGGCCGTTCCAATCGAGACCGATGATGTCCGCAGGCGGGTCCGCTGTGAGATTCGGTTGGGTGAGCTCCTGGATGACGCGCCATTGCTTCGTCGGGCTGGCTCCGAGGAGATGCACACGGTGACCGCGCCAGTTGGCGATATCCGAGAAGTGCCACGCTTTAATATTTGAACGCCCCATCGCGTATCCGAGAACGAGCGATTCCCCGGGGATATCAGCGTTGGCGACGATGTCGATGGCCTCGCGACACTTCGGGACGATTATGATGGTCGCGTCTGGGTAGTCGGATTTGAGTTCGCGGGCGGTGTCGACAAACGTGTGTGCTTCCTCAGGAGTGCGGGCATCGCCAACGACACCGATTTCGGGCTCAACCTCACGGAAGCGGGTGAGATACCGATCGAGGTCGGGCCGATTGAAGTCGTTGTCGAGCATGAGGATCGGGACGTCGACGTTGCGGAGATGGCTATCCTGAATCCGACAGTCCTCGCGAGCGCCGGTAACGAATCCGAGGGCGTATGCCTCAGTCGCAAACGGGGCTCGGTGAAGGAACCCGATGTACTCGGCACGACGAGCGACTTCGATAGGAAGCGCGTCCTCTTCGCGTTCTCGTTCGGTGTTGCTGTCGGCCTCGATCTCGGTTCGGTGGTCGGAATGCTCGCCTCCCGAGGCTCGGTGTCTGTCCTCAAGTGTGTCGAGAGTCGCCGGCGAGAGGTACGTGGAGAGGTCGAGTTGGCCATGGCCGATGCTCTCGGCTGAACTGGTATTGGAACTCGCCATAGGCAGTGGACGTCTGGATGGTCAGCTGGCGGCGCACGGCTCCGCCGCCGACAAAAACTGGCGGCGAAACCCCGCCTACGCGGAGGACACAGAAGGGGAGCTTGACGACGAGGATGCTCGTTCGGATGGCTCTACGGATGGGTCACGAAGATGGTCGTGGTCGATCTCGAGGCCAGCGATTCCCTCGACTGCGGCGGTCGCGACGTTCCCGGTGAGGCAGTTCTCGACAGTCGCGTAGCCGTGGAGCCGAGCCCACTCACAGGCGTCGGCGATGAGTCCCCGAAGCACGTTCACCGGGTAAGCGAGGGCGTCGGTCTGGACGCTCGCAGTGGACAGCGTGACGGCTTCGGTGTTGTCCCGGGGGTTCTGCTCCCCGGAGTGGTCGCGAAGGCAGAGTACGGCAACCAGGGAGTCTCCTGGCGTCCGGTAGGCGAAGCACGCGACGAGCGGTGCGGTGTCGTCAGATTCGCCACAGTCGTACTCATCAAAAAACGCCCGGGCGTCGGTGGTGAGGGTGGTTTCTCGACGAGCCAGACGCTCCTCCCGGGTCTGGACGAGTTCCCCCTGGGCAAGCGTGCGGGCAGAGGCACACGCAGGTTCAATTGGTGTGCCCTGGTCAATTAGACGAGTCTGGTCGGGACTGACGCGACCGGCGGACCGTCGGGCCTCGATTGAATGACTGGCAAGGACGTATCTGTAGCGCCATTTCCGGTACGTTCCACCCCCGGCGCGGCCCTCACGGGAGTGCCATTTACTCCGATCGGCTATCGTCGTCCCGAGAAGCTCGAACCCAGCGGCCCGATACATGGTTCCCTCGTTGTCGTTCTGGACACCAGCGTACGTGAGTAGATGGTCGTACCCTTCGAGGCGACTCCACGCACAACAGCGTGAGAGGAGCCACGATCCGGTATTCGCGGGCCGGTCGGGGTGGGCAGCGAAGCGATACAGTTCGACCGTCCGACCGTCGGCGTTGTGTCGCCCCCGTGGGCGTCCGAGGACCGCCATCGCAACCTCTCGCTCTTGGTAGGTAGCAGTGAGCGCGATTCGAAAGGGCGTGGTCATGGGGTCGTGCTGATACCTGACAGCTGGATGTTTGAGGAAGCCGTTGACGCACTCGCGAGCGCCAGACCCACGTTCGGAACGGAGTGAGAGATGGCTCGTCGAGGGCGCACCACCGGGAGAGACGAGGCGCGGGTCACAATCCGGGTATGTCCGGTAGGCGTCATAAGCAGCGAGGGAGCCGAATCCGGTCTTGAGGATGAGGACCTCCCCCGACTCTATCATCACATCGAGATCGTCTCGGTCGGGGGCAAGCAGTCGACCGTCGATGAAGGAGGCCCCCCGGTTGGCGTACCATTCGAAGGGATCGGAGTTATCGCCGGTATAGCGGCCGATCACGTTGCGATAGGGAAACGCAACGATGTCGCCCTCGAGTAAGGGGCGTATCACTCTGGACTGAGGGTGTTCACAGGCGCTCATGCGCTGGGGAAGTGTTGAGAGTCAGGCCCTTGCCCATCCGAAGAAGAGGTACACGTCGTCTTCGACGTGGATACACCCAGCAGGTCCCCACTTGCTGTCGATTCGAGGATCCTGCTCGTCGATGAGTTGGTTAGCATACTCCTGGGGCTCGACGTCACCAACTTCGTCATCTGGGATTTGCGTGAACGAGGTCTTCTCGGCGATTGTTCCCGTGTACCCACCGTGTCCGTGATGGTACTGAGCGTCCTTGACGGCGCTGCGGAACGCGCTCTCGGCGTCCGTCCCCTTCGCTCGCGTGTAGAAGGTATGAGCGCCCATCAACGACCTCCCTCTTGATCCTCGCCGAGATAGACGCCAGCGGCGTCGTCGGGCGGCCAGTTGTCGCGACGGGCTTCACTGACGGCCCAGACCGCGAACTCGATGTCTGAGACTCGTTCGCTCCCGGCGATGTGGTGTTCGTGACTTCGACCGATGGTTTCCAGGTCGCGACCGAGGTGGAACCAGGCGTATTCGGTGACGACGGCCTCAGGGTCACGGAGGACCCCACTGGGAACGGCGAACGCTTCCTGATCCCAGAACATCCACATCTCGTCGGCAGAACGGACCTCTGTCTCCCCGTTCGAGTCGTAGGTTAGTGTGATTTCGTCGGCCTCTTTGTTGACCCGGGTGACGCGAACGATGTGGCCGCCGTTCCTGGTGACGAAGACCATCCCGGCGTGAACCTGCTCGTAGAGTGGCCCATCGTCGTCGAAGACATGGCTCTCGCGGCCCATCATCGGTCGAACTCCACGTTGTGGCTCTCACACTCGTCACACCAGCAGGCGGTGGTCTCGAATTGCTGGTATTCAGAGCCATCGTACTCACCATTCGCGTTGTAGAGCCGGGTTTCCGTCCCCTCGATCTGGTGGACGAACGCGACTTGATTCCCACAGGAAAGACACGCCGGCATCAACGACCCTCCGTCTCGGCGTCGTCGCCGGCGTCAGCAGACACGAGTTCGTCGTAGGTTCGGGATTCCTGACACTCGACGCAGAAGACTCCGTTCTCACCGATATCGGAGTCTGTGATGGGCCCATTCTTCGTTGCTTCGACGTCGATATGTCCGTTCACGAAGCGATGCACCTCTCCGAACTGAACCTGATGGATGATCCACGAGAACCGCCCGTTGCCACAGTCAGGACAAGCAAGCAACTCCGATCCAGAGCTACCCTTCTGAGAACTCATTTAACGACCTCGTAGATTCGCTGGTTGGTACTACGGACGGTACTGCGGCTGGTGGTTGCCATGCTGTTTGGACTCCTCCGCCGTCTCGGGGGACCACAAACAGGCAAAAATCCGTTCTCGCAATCAGCTGGAGATAGTGGGATGCACATCAAGCGAAAACGCCGGGACGATCCATAGTTCCTCGTCGGTGCTGCCGTACTCGGCCCGGGTATAGTCGCGGGAGTCGTCAGGGACGTTGTATCCGTCGATGAGACCCATGAACTGCCTGGCGCGGCAGATCGCGGTTCCGTCCTCATCGTAGAGGTAGATGTCAGGTTCGGGTTTGAGGTCAACTTCAGCGCCTTCGGCGAGACGATCGCACCAGTCGGTGCGGTTGTGGGCTTTGTTGAAGAGTTCGAGACCGCGTTCGCTCGCGACGGGGACGGCTTCAGGGAGTGCGCCCCAGCCGATGTTGAAAGGACGAATGTCTGACTCGTCGGCTTCGTGGAGGAGCTCGAAAGTCACACCGTCGTAGCCGGCGGGCGTCTTGAGGGCGTTCTCTCGAGCGTCGAACGCGAGGGTAGCCTTGACGATCGCCTCGAAACGGGATCTCGCGGGTACGACGGCGAACGCGAGATCGTCGATGCGTTTCTCGTAGGTCATAGAGACGTCGTCGTGGATGGGTCCATAGGGATTCTCCGATTCGAGTTCCTTGTCGTGCTCACATTCCTCGCAGAGGTCCTGATCGGGGTCGACGGGGCGGTCACACTGGGTACATCGCGGGACTTCGTCGACGGAGGATTCGCCAGGATCGTTGGGGTCGTAGTGCTCGTCTTCAAAGTATGTGTCACCGAAGTCGTCTTCACCGTAGAATCTACGGTCGTCGTCCCAAGGGCTTTCGGCGGTCATGGAGGGCTTCCTTACCCCTTCATAGATTGTCCTCTCATATAAACGAGCGCGAGCATCAGCGACGATCTAGTATCAAGGGGGGGTTTCATCGAGAGACTTCGCGAGATGTGTCCTGATCGCGAGAGTCGGCCTGTTGGCGGCGCTGGTCGGCCTCGAACATGAAGCGGGCGCTGGCTTGGTCCCCGCCGAGGGTACGCTGATCGACGGCGGTATCCGCAAACAGTTTCCCCTGGAGGTTGGACACGTCCTCGGGGACCGTCTTCTCCCCATCTTGAGCGCGGATTACAGAGAGAGGACGGTCGTCGACGAACTCATCTGAGCCGCCGGTCTCGATTCGTGAGGCTCGCTCCCGGGTATCAACACCGACTCCGTGGTGAAAGAGCGTGGTCTCGAAGGGTTCGTCATCGAGGGCAAGCAAACCGGCCCCGTCGATGGTCTTCGTCTCGGTATTGTTGGGGGCATTCTGAGCTTCGTCTTCGTGTTCAGTTGTCACGAAAACAGACTGGTGATGCACAGTGAACGAGCGGTGTCGGTATCAGTACTCGTCAACAACCCCAATCTCAAGCGCCGGGGCTTGTCAGTGAGCTCACGCTCTAACTGCGAGGCGCAGTAGGCCTGAAATGACCGTTCGCGTTCACTACTCCTGACTTCAGGGCCAGTTGACCGGTGGCCCGTCCAGCACCAGACTTGAGCCAGTTCTGGACAAGACGCCACGCCACGTTCCGCGCAGCATTATAATCGGCGTGCAGCTTCTTCCCGCATTTCAGACATTCGAACTTATCACTATCCCGATTATGATTGTGGATGTATCCACACTCACCGTGACTACACCGTTGTGACGTGTATTGGGGAGCGACTTTTTCCACTCCGATATTGTATTCTTCGGCCTTGTACTCGACTTGTCGCTGGAGTTTACGAAACGCCCACTGTTGGAACTTCGAGGCATTCGAGATACGCGTCCAAACGTACGTCAATCGCTCAAACGCGATGTACGTACAGTCGTGTTCAATAGCTTCTTGAATAATATCGTTTGACACGTTGTGCAGACGATGCCGACTCCACTCGGCAAACCTATCACCAATTGACTGGATAGTAAGGTGCGCTGAGCGAGTACCTGTCTGTTGTAGATCTCCGCGGCGACGTTCGTATTCGTCGCGTTTGTGGTTCAACTCGTTCGCGTTCCCGAGAAACGCTCCCGTGCTGGTAACGGCGAGGTAGCCATCTACGTTCAAATCGACGCCGAGAACCACTCCGTTCTCGGTCGAATCATCACTAGAATTAGTATCGCCTACCTGGTCAACGGCAACGTGGAGATAGTATTCACCGTCGCGCTTGTGAAGCGTGGCCTCTTTTTTTACCCACTCATTTTCGTTCCAATACTCCTCGAACGGCGTTCCCATATCTTCATGTGGGAACACGTATTCGGCACGGATTCGTCCGTCTACCGTCGAGAGGGTACAGTGATCGTCATTATACGTTATTGTATTAGAATTATATGTAACAACCGTTCCTTTGAATCCTGGCTTACTCGTACTCTTCCTGTCTTCAAGCAATCGCTTGCCGTTCGAGAGAGCGTTAGCCGCGAGGTTTCGAGCAGATTGAACGTGTCCCCCTGTAAGCGGTGAGTCCTCGCGGATTTCACGGTACGTAGCTTCGTTGAGTTGGTTTTTGTTGGTGATAATGTCGTCAGGGTCGTTGCTCCAACCGTAATCAATGACGGGTTCGGTGACTCGTTGGAACTCTTCAAACGTGGCATCCACTGTCGAGTGGTTTTCCTTGGTAATATCGAGTTTGACCTGAATGTTCCTGACGATGGTCATATTCCGTAGTCCATAAGATTATTAATTGTGTCTGGATCGCAGCACGTGCGTTACGTCATCTCGTAATGGGCTTCATCCTTGAGACCAAGTCTCGGAGTTCCCGCCCTACATCGCCGATAGATTGTAGTTCCTGTAGGAACGGGTGATTCGCCTGATATGATTCTCACGTCGTGCGGATTAGTGGGGTTGGTGAGACAGGCGATCCCCGCACCGCGTCCGGGGGCGACAAACGAGTAGGCGGTAGGCAGGCCGGTCTTGAATTTATACTGAAGAGTTTACCCATAACGGACCACTATACCCCGAATTCCATCGTGTCGGTAGAATCGAACTCGCCGAGGTTCGTGTTCCCGTTGAGGAGGGTGATGCGAAGCGTGTCGAAGTCTCCGTCAAGGCTTCCCGTCACCGAAACAGGCCCGTACCAATACCCCTCTCCGTCGCGAATCTCACTCTCGGAGCAGGCAGGGTCGTGGCTGTACGCGAGGTAGATCGTCGCGGTGGAGCCCCTAACATAGAGATGATTGACGCCAAAGTATCCGCACTTGTTTCTGTAGTGGAAGCCGCCCTCCGCCGTGAACCTACCGTCGCTGGCGACGGTGAGCTCGAGGCCATCCACCCGGTGCATCGTGTGGGGCGGGCTCACGACCCAGTCATCGATGATCGAATTGTGGACGGCAACATCGGCGAGTTTCTTCCCAGGCTCGGGATCGTCGTAATGCGGATTCCAGTCGTTCGTGCCGGGCGAGGTGATCGGCCCGACGTAGACGCGGTCAAGTGGGTCGAAGCGTTCGGGATATCTGGTGTACGAAGGGGGGAGATCGCCAGGCATCACGCCGGGACCGTTCGGCGGTCCACCAGGTCTATCGTCGTCAGGGTCAGACTCGGGCGTTGGTTCAGGGGGTCCGTCGCTGGTGTCGGGTTGGTTCGTCGTCGTGGACGTTCGAGCAGGAGTCTGCCCACCACCGCTCCCGGGTCCGTCTTCGTCAGTCGCGTTCTGCTCGCTGTTGACGGGTTCTGCGCCGAAGACGCCGAGACATCCGGCGAGGCTGGCGAGGCCAACTGTCCCAATACCGCCGAGAACAGTCCGACGGGTTACTCGTCGAGTGCTACCGGGAGTGACTGCTTTCGATTGGGAGAGCGGATCTTGAGGGGTAATCATAGAGGGCGGTCCCGCTTCTACACCTGTTCGCGTTCGTCGTCGGACAGTTCTCCTTCCCGTGCTCGTTTCGCTCGGAGCTGTCGAGCCTCACATTCGGTGAGGGCTTCTTCTGGGACACTGAGATAGTCGAGCGCCCACTCTTCGACCTCAGGGAGCGTCATCGGGTGAGGGAGTTCGTGATGCCCGACGGGGCGGGCGAGGAATGAGCCATCATCGTCGCGAAGATCCTCATCATAGTACCCGAGAAAGTATCGCTCGAGGCCGTTCACCCCTGGACCATCCATGATGGTAATCATGGTGAAAGAGTCCGCCTCGAACTCTGATTCGAGGCTGAGGGTCGGATATTTGGAGGTGATATTCACAGGTACAGTAGGACGGGTCTGCTCATAAGTGAGACTGAATCACATCAAATGTGGCGGCTACAGTTCTTTCGAAGGGTATGGCTCGTCTGTCTCGACGCCGTCGGTGTCGTCCACACAGAACTGCCTGTTCCATAGGTTGAACTGGAGTTGCTCGCAGAATCGACACCAGGCGGTATTTTCCTCGTATGGATGCCGATTCGGGTCGATTAGGTTCCCACAGATACACTCAACCAACGGGTCGACAACGTCAGGACGGCCCGGCTTCCCGGCAGCGAACGCGCTGAGGGGGACGACTCGCAAGCGCCCGGGTTCGGTTGCTGCGTCTGCCGACTCGTCGGCGTAGGCAGCTGCGATGAGTGCGTCGACGGCATCGCCGTAGTCCATGTACGCTTGGAGAGTGCGAATCCAGGCGGGGACGCGGTCGGCCCACTCAGGGTCAGTCACACGAGCGTGAGCGGCCTTCGACTGCCACGACGTCGTATCTGCCGAATCGAGTGTCCAGAGGGTCTCGGCGTCCTCGAGAACGGTCTTCGAGATCCCGAAGCCGTGGAGCGCATACTTCGAGGGGATAGCGTCGCGCAACTCCTGAATGATCGCACGAACTTCACTGGTTTTGTTCGGGCGAAGAATTGACCCGATGCCAAGCGTTGGTGAGGCGAGGCCGTGCTCTTTGAGGTAGTCGAACGACCACAGATACTCTTCGATGTCGTGCCCCTGCAAGACGGCAACGGGTTCGGCGGTGAGACCGGCGTCCTCCGCAGCTTCCAGGCAGTAGACGTGGTCGCGTATTGACCACTCCTGGTGGGTGCGGATATCCCGGTCGGCGTCGCGAAGAAGATCGAGGGCACACGCCCAATCCCGGAGCGTGTACTTTTCGATTTGATCGTCGTACTCGCTCAAGTAGGCAACATAGTCGTCGATGCTCGTCGGGTAATGGTTGAACTTCTTCTGAACGATGTACCCGCCGGAATCGATGAACCAGTTCGGCCCCTCGAAAGGGCGATTGTCCCGGCGAGCGTAGGATATCATCGCGTATCCAGGGTGTGGGATGGCGTTGAGGTCGACACCAGCAGCGAGAAGCGCTTCCAGGTCGTCGAGATCGAGTGCGTCGGGATTTGTGGCGGCAAGTGCAGCCGTCCCGATGGCTTTTCGCGATGATCCGGACCCGACCGTGTAGTGGAACTTGAACCGCTCACTCTCCTGTACTCCGGGCGATAGCGATTCACCGTGAGAAGGCGATCGCTGACCGGGACTGGCGGGTGCTTCTGAGGACATCGTCTCTGATCTCGCGCACCCTCCAGCGAGCGACAAACGGGGGCAGTCGGGTGGCTTGGCGACCGAGCAATTCGGGGTTAACGAGATGCACAGTTTGTCGCGGATTGAATCGGAGTCGAAATCTCAGCTATTTGGTTCGTCCAGGAGTTCGATGGTGACGGCTGCCTCAAGATGATGCCACAGTAGACCAGACCGAAACGTCTCAGTAAGGGTTGTTGCGCAATCAGGGAATTGAGCAGGCTCTTGGACGTCGTGGAGATCGTACACCCGAGCAAGGGTCTGGAGCGTATAGGCGATGGCGACGAGATCGCTTCCAAAGGGGTCGCGGTCAGTATGGAGGAGATCGTCGAGCGCCGAGTAGCGAGCCTCGAGCAGTTGGTCGGAATTCACTGTTTCGAGCGAGGTTCCCATCTCGTCGAGGACGTCGTCGACGAGAGATTCGACGAGCGGTAGCGGTTCGGGGACCGGTGTTGGAATAAACGTCTGAGTCATTCGGAGACTGCCTCCCCATCATTAGTGCCACCGTCACCTTTGGCCTCGGCTTTCTCACGGAGGCGAGCTTTCTCGGCACAGTGGTCGGCATACACCCGAGAAAAGCGATTTCGCTGACTCTCGAGGGTCATCTGGGAGCTCCGGGCTCGGCGAGCTCGGTCGAACGCGAACGGGTCACGATACTGCAGATGCGTCGGGATACTGACTTTGGCGAGGTCACCCCCGGATGAGACACCGAGTTCTCTAAGATAGCGTCGGAGCAGCGCCTCCGTAGAGCCGATTTTCGACCGCAGTGCTCGAAGCGTGCGCTCGTGACCGGATGAGAGACCATCACGCGCCTCGTAGTCGATAGCATCGAGGTCGATATCCTCCCACCGAGGCACGTTATTGGGCGTAGAGTCACCGGTCATGCACTGGCTTGCGCTTCGTCCGGGATATTCGCGCTCGGTGCGTCTGGGGTGATGGGTGCGCAGACGGCGGGCGGGTCGGGATCGGTGTCGTTGTTGTTCTGAAAGCGACGGGCGATTCGGTCGTGGAGTGTTGTGCGCTCCCGATCATCGTCCGTGTCATCGTACGGACGACCGGTAGGGAGGGCGATTCGACCGGAGATCGTCCCGTCGCCGTGAGCGGTGAAGAGGACGTGGTCGGTGGCGTAGCCAAACGTGTTGACCGCGAGTTCGTGGAGCTGTTCTACTTCACTACGGGTGCGTTCAGGCGCGTCTTCTGCGACTTCATAGGTCATGTTTGTACGTCCCTCATCGGCACGGGGGGCGACAAAACTGGTCCTACGCTACGCTCGCGTCCGTACTGTAACGTAGGACGCTAACGCCGGAAGAACGATTCAAAATGCTCCGATCGAGACCTGTTCGGTAGTATCTCCATCTTCCTCGGTGGGCGTATCCGGTCGATCTATGTCTTCGAGTGTCTCAGCGCAGATATCGAGTGGACACGTTCCGTAGTGGCCTTCGTCGACAGCGAGGCGGTCACGCTTTCCGTGCGGATGAACGAAATTACCGGCGTGCCCCGACGGGCGCTTGCACTTAGTGCCGATAGGAGCGCTACACGATGGGCACCCTACCTCAAGCACGGGATCGCGGGGCCACGTTCGATCACAGCCGTCGCGATTGCAGGAGATGGTCATCCGAACTCGTCGAAACCAGCCTGGGAGGTGTCACTCGGGTCGAGCGTGACATCGAGGTTCGGTGCGGGTGTTGGTTCTTCGGGTGTCGGTTCCGGGTCGACGTCCAGCTCAGATTCGGTGTCCGGTTCCTCTCGTGCGGCGCCGGCGTCGGTGTAGTCGTCGACGAGGGATACACCGAAGAATCGGGCGAGGACGCGGTCACGCTCGCTCGTGTCGAGTTCTCGCACAGGATGGTCGCCCCCGATGAGCTGGGCAGTGCTGATGAACCATACCCGTCGGGCATCGAGTTTCAAGGCGTCACCGAGGAGGACGTACCCGGTCATATCGTTGAGAACGAAGTTGAGAACGGCCATCTTCGCGCAGAGCGGGTCTTTGTCGTATCCGAGATAGACGGCCGGAGCCTCTGGTGCGAGGTCCCGGAGTTGGCGGGCACTGTCGACGATGAGTCGACCGCTTCCACACCCAGAGACGTCGCCGATCACCAGAGGGTCGTCTGGCGTGGCCTCACGGAGGCTATCGGTGTCGGGGAGGTTCATCTGGGCCATCGCTCGGCTCACCGCTCCGGGCGTGAAGTACTGGGCGAAATGCTCGCTGGTGAGGCCGTAGTGTTCGTAGACGCCGCTGAGGACATCTTCTTGCGTTTCCTCCATCGCAAGGACGAGACCCCCGAGGGCGTTGGCGTGCAGCGTCGCGAACTCTCGAACCATCTCCTCGTCGCGACCATCCTTCCGATACCGATCAAGCGGTTTCTGATAGGCGTCTTCGTCGCCGGAGAAGCTGGCGACCGCCATACTGATCCAATCTGAGAAGACTTGATAGGGAGATTCGCCCGTCTGCTGACTGATGTCGTCAAGCGGGTCAGTGACGTGTTCGCGGTGTTCGGGATCAAGGAGTGTCGTCATGGCAACGGGTGACCTCCCGCTGTTTGTGGCAGGTGAGAAACGGCAATTTCGGGACTAACGAATCGACGAGCGCGGTGAGGGACGTGGATACCCCGGGTGAGAGGGATAAATATTGAGTCGTGGTCGCCACAGACGATGCTCGCGAGAAGTTCGTGTTTACACATCACGCGGAAGGGAGCGGATTGCTTGTACGGGCACGAGCAGGTGAGGGCGTCCCCCCACGGGATGAGTGGGTACTGGCTTCCGCTGTCGTATTCTCCGACAAGGATGGGCGCGGGGAGTTCGATACCGTAGTCAGCGAGGGCCACTGGTTCGTCGGTGTTCGCGTGTGAAAGCGCAGATTCGCGGAGGACGTACGCCGAGTCGAGATCGCGTTCTCGGGAGACCGCGTCGGGGTCGGTGTCGTCGTTGACGAGGACCATCCCAACGAAGGCGTTGTGCTCGAGGAGGCTGTTGGCGTCGGGGGTGGGTCCGATGCACTTCTCGACCAGCGACCCATAGGACGACTCCTTGAGGATCTGTCGGAGATTCGCGCCGGGGATGAGCTCCTGATACCACTTCTCCCGGTTCTTTCGCACCTCACTGACGGCTTCGTGAGGGTCGGATTGCTCACTAGCTTCGCGGATACGTGCGGCAAGGTAGGCAGGTGCGTCGACCAGAACAGTGTCATCGTCGGCGTGTTCGTAGAACGTCTCCTCTTCGCGAATCCGTACATCACACGATGCCTCGGCGTAATCAAGGCCCCTTGGTTTCTGTGTTACCCCTCGCCAGGGATGGGTTGCGGGGGTGTCGGCCTTGTACGACCAGGGATTGTAGTCTCCGAGGAGCTGGTCGCGATGGACAGCCCCGCCATGCATGAAATCGAGACGAATCTGGTGTTCGATGGGTTCAACGTTCGGTGGATCGCGATCAACATCGTAGTCGTAGTCACGGTCCATGTGGGCGAGTGCGCCTGGAGGCAACGCGAGGTGGGGCACACTGCCGTCGGCTGAGTGGATGGTTCGACAGGACATGATTGGCGAAGGGCGGAATGTTGACGTCGGTCGTCTGCTGGACGCCCCGCTACCTACGCGGGGGGCGACAAACTGGCTCGGATGATGTCCTCGGAATAAGAGTTACACGCTAACTAATCAAGAACCGATTATTTCGTCCAAGTCCTCAACTAGGCCTACCATTTGCCTATCCTTGACAGATACTTCGTGACGAACACCGTAGTCGTGGGGGCCACCGTAGTCACCGTAATAGACACGCTTCAGATTCTCCCGGTATGACGGGTCTGTCCGTTTTCCAGTGAGATTCTCACTCAAACAGTGCAGCATCAACTTGCTATACATCCATTGGAGCGAACCTTTGTCGTATTCCCGTAGGTCAAGCAAACATAAAAAGATGATTTCGGTTATATAATTCATGAACTGAAGGGGAATCTCCTCAGTCGTGAGGATCTCCTCATGGCATGAGATGAGAATAATCACTGTCATTTCCGGAATGTTTCTCTCCATTCTCATCGTGCTAATTTCTCTCAACCGAATGTGATCCTCCCCCACCTCAGCGGGTTCTCGTTGTTTTTCTTCAGCATCTGATTCGTCTTCCGTTTCTACCTGTTCTTTATCGCCACCAGATTCATCGTCCGAGTCGTCTTCTTCACCTGACGAGGGTTCAGCCTCCGACCTATCAGCAACCGAACTAACTTCAAGAACAAAGGGCGGTCCATTCGGACCACTCTTAGTATCCGGCTTGAGTTCTTCCTCCAGCATCTTGATCCATTCCCGCATGTTTCGGACAATCTCATATAGGAAACGAGAGTAATCATTCGGCCACTCTGCATCCGGATCACTGTACTCTGTTATTTCGTAATTCCGGCAGATTTCACGAGTGAACGACTCATAATAAGACAGCCACACATGCCAGTTGACTTCTTGATCAAAAGCTTCTCTCACCATGACGTCGAAAAACTGGATTCCAACATATACTGGATCTTGGAAGATATAGTCGTCCCGGATACGAGTATCTGTGAGACGCTGATTATGATACTTGTCGAACTCCCCCCTTCGTTGTTCCCGAATAATCTCTTGAGTTCGATCTCCTATCGGTTTATACACGTTCAGGTCCTCCGCCCGTTCGAAGTCTGAGAACAAAGCATAAATGAGCCTGTTATTCTCTTTGAGATTGTACCGGTACAAATCCTCCATCTCTGTATTCTGTTCGAGATCGCGGTACAGAAGCGTGTTCTCTGTCTCAAGTTGTGCTTGTAAATACCGATGCACAACATTCTGACGGGAAAAGTTTTCTAGTGAGTCATCCCGAAGTATCTTGAGTCCAAGTTCTGAAGCGAGATCGGAATACAACTCACTAAAATCTGGATCAAGCAGAAGGGTTTCACTATACCCTGACGCGTTTTCCGCCGTGTTATCCACCCGGTATCGCAACCTCGCTAAATAGTACCTTAGCAAGCGTGATTTCTGTTGGATTCGTTCACTCCAACCTTCTACCGTGTTGCTCACCCTGTCTCGTAGATTCGTCCAATGAAACCGAAGAGTCCGTCTCGTCTCTCGAACCAGTCGTCTCCACGCCTTATTTAGTTCCTCTTTCTCTTCCTCTTCATCCTCACCTTCGTCTTCCTCCTGTTCGAGGTCCTCCTCGTGATCCTCGTCTGCTTCAACGAAGAGCGAAGATACCGTCATTAGCGACTCTGGATGAACAGGACTGGAAGGGTGATTTATCAGCGGCCGATAATTATCTTGAAGAAGATTGACTAATGTCGTGTACTCTTCTCGATTGTAAAGATCACGTAGGATTTCCAGTAGGTTATCTTCGTTACGAATCCGAACATTTGGCTTGATGAACAATATCGCAATCGGGATGACGATTAGGAGTACAGCAATCAGTTGGACAGATTCAACGTAGAGCAGCGTAATCGTAGCAGACCAGTCAAGGAAATTGACATCGAGAGTATTGTGTTCATTACTCTGAACAAGGATAGAGACCCAATAAGTTGCGATAATCACTATAAACATGAGTCCGATAAAACCGAGTCTACCCTTCGTCCACAAACTGTATCGAACTCGTAGCTGTCGATGCTTCGGAAGTATTGGATAGATCGCAGCGAGAGCGGCAAGTAGGGTGAAAACTAGCAGCTCGGCCATTATTTCCAGTAGCGATCATCAACCTGTTAAATGTTCCTTCATATGCTGCACTGCTATCGGCGTGTGCCAGATACGCACGATATATCACTACTGTAGTGGTATTCGACAAGCTGGATCTATTAGCCACAGAGAAATATAACAGTGATATTATGGAATTTCCTGCTGACCATCATCACAGCCCGGCTAGCAGGCTTGCAAACTGGTCGAGTCTGTCGTCGAGACGCTCAGGCGTATAAACGGTTTCCTGGCGTTCATAGTAATGCGAGAGTTCAGAGGCACTGTCAGAGAGCGACCCGGGCTGGCAATCGGTCGCAATAGTGAGCGAGCACACGGGTGCGTGCGACCGCCGGATCTGGTCGATGACATCGTCCGTCGAGGAGGGGTTGTCATCCGTCACGGTGATTATCAGCGGCTCGTCGCGTTGTGCGTCGACGAGTTCACGGGCGAGGCTAACCGCATCCGCGAGGGGCGTCCCGCCACCACACGTCGTATCGAGGAGATTCGCCTGGACGTGGCGAGTGTCTATACTGAATGGTTTCACAAGGCGTGCATCGCCACGGTAGAAGTCGGTGATAGCGACACTAATTCCGAGGCCCTCGGCAGCGAGCGCAAATCGGGCAAGGGCTTGCGTCGCGATCTCAATCTTCGGTGGTGACCCCCGACGCATCGACCCAGAACGATCGAGGACGAGGACGAGCGCGTACTGCTTTTCGTCCCCAAGGGTTCGGGATTTGCACACGCGAGGGTCGCCGATTGCGAGGCGATGACCGGCTCGCGAATCGTACGCCCCGGAAGACAGACCACGTCGAACGTTTTTGCGGCGGTCGAGTCGGAGATACATTTCGAGGGTGTCTGCGACCCGATCCGCCCCTTCTTCGATAGCTCCCCACTCGCGATTGAGGGCGAGATCGTCGCTGATGGGAACGACATCGAGATCCTCGAGACTTCCAGGCCCACCGCGTTGTCTACCCTCTCTATTGTTCTGATCTTCTCCGTTCTGTGCTTGCTGGCGGGCGGAGCGTTCGAGCTGGTCAGCTAGCGCGGAGAATTCTTCCTCGAGGGCCTGTTCGTCGATATCTTCGCGCTCGGATTCACCGTGGGCAGCGCGTTCGTCTCCGGTGAGGGCATTCTCGTAGGTGGCTTCGTCTTCGTCGGGCGACCTCGTCGAACTCTCGGCATGGGCAGGTCCCTCCGGGATGTTTTGCCCCGATTCAGAGTCTGATTCTGCTTCGGGTTCTGAACGGGACTCCGATTCCGAATGTGCCTCGGTGTCGGTGTCTCCCGCTGCGCTGCTGCTCGCCGGCTCGAGCGTCGGGGTATCCGCTTGGTCCGACTGGCATGCCTCATCTAATCCGTCCGAGGAGTGCTCGTCGTCGGTCTCGCCTTCGCTCGTATCGGGATTTGTACCCTCGCGATTATCCTGGGAATCGCCGCCAAATTCCCCGAGAGTGAGCTGGTCTTGGTTCTGTTGCGGAGTGTCGATGGAACTCGAAGCGGCGGACCTCGGGACGTCACCCATTTCCTCCTCGAGTGATGGTGACTTCGACGGCGCTTCTGTCTCGGTGTTCGTCTTCTGGCCTAGATTCCCACTCTGTTGTTCCTGCTCGCGTTGTCGGGCACGGTCAGCGGCCTGCGCGATGGCTTGAGCCTGACTCAACGATTCGGATTCTGACTCGGCCTGTCCATCATCCTCGCCCCCCGCCTTGTCTTTGACATCTCCCTCACCATCACTGTCGCCTCCCGTGTCCTGAACGGCGTCAGTTCTCTCCTCGTCGGCTTCTGCGTCACCTACGTCTTCACCATCGCAGTGGTGTTCCTGTGCTCCCTCGCCAGTGCTAGGGGCCTGCTCGTCGTTCTGTTCGTCCTCTTCCCCATGATTATCGATCTCGTTGACGTCGGTGGGGCTGGGATCGTCCGTGACTGGCGGTTGTTCGAAGACGTTTTGATGGGGGTCACTCGTTGCTTCCCGCGACAGCGAGACGTCGGTCGGATCGAAGTCTTCGGGGAGTTGTGTCGGAGGCTGGGCCTGTGACAGCCGCTGTGAATCCCCATCTGTACTGGCGCCCTCTTCGGCGTCCTGTAGCCCTTCGTTTCTACTGGAACGGTCGTCGCCTGCGACAGAGTCGGATGGCGGCTCCGGCAGTTCTGCGGCCTCGTCACTCCCATTCCCGCTGGACTGGTCTTGATACCCGCCTTCGTTCTCATCACCGGCCTGTTGGTTGACCTGGGCGTCCTGTTCCTGCTCTTCTTCGTCCTCTTTGTCGGCCTCGAGGACGGGCTGAATGTGGTCGATCCATGTCTGGATGACTCGTCGCGCTCGACGGATCGAGGCGGTCTTGTCGTGGTTGTGAGTGATGTCTGATCGGTCGGCGCTCCGAATCGCGTGTACGTCGTCAGACAGCGCACACAGTTCTGTGTGGGTCGCCTCGAACGCATCCCGATCCGCATCACTCTTGAATTGTATGCGAGAATCGTTTTCGTCGAGAAGAACATCGGTCGTTCCCGTCGGATAGATGGCCTCGTCGTACAGACAACTCGTTACAGCGTCCCAGAACGAGTAGCGAATTTCCTCACTGTCCGGGATGTCCTCGGGCGTCTGCGAGTGGAGCCGCCGAGTGAGTTCGAGCCGAATTCCAGCGTTATCGCTGAAATTCTCGCCGTGGATGGCTTCGGACTCGATAGCGCCATCCTCGACGATGTTGATGAGGTCGTGAACCTGGGCATGGTATTTAGCATCGACCTCGGTCTCGAGGAGTTCTGATATCGCTGTGATGGCTGTCTTGAGTATGTGGAGCAGTTCGTGAAAGGCAAGGCCGAACTGGTGGGCGTGGTCGGCGGTGAGCTGGTCGTTGAGCGGGATGCGTGTGAGGTCGGCCTCGGTCCCAGTCACCATCACCAGGTAATCAGCGTCGACGCCGGCGAGCAACTGTTCGGCCTGAGCGCGTTCGATTTCAGTCGCATCTGAAGAGACGATGGCATCGACATCGACGGGAAGAACGGCAGCGGTCTGGACGCTGGAGGAAATGACGACGTCGACGGTCACACCCCTTGGCAGGTGACCGAGGATGAACGCTCGGAGACGGTCGGCCCGCTGCGGAGAAATTCGCGATCTCACAGCGGCGTTGGGTTTGAGATCGTCGACGACCTGGTGGTGTTGAATTGACATGGTTGGAACAGGACTGAGGCCGGGACGGCCGAGTAATGGACAGAGCGTGCAGCCCCTCGTCGTCACAGGGGCGCACAAACAAGTGCCGCTGGTTCCTCTAAAGGTAGTCATTCAGCGTTTCGTAGGCGTCCTCGGGGTACTGGTTTGGTTCGGCAACTCCCCAGAGCACCCCCTTGACGGCGGCCTTCGGGTACACTCCGTCTTCGATGTGTTCACAGAGGATCGTGAGATTCCGCGTCGAGAGCGTGGGCCAGGATTCGTTCTCCCGGGTCTTGTGGGCGAATTGGACGATCTTGTTGAGCGTCGGTCGATCCACGACGGGTTCACCGCTGTTCACCTGCCTGTCGAGCGTATCCACTTCTTCCTCAACATCCTGGATGTAGGGCTGCTCGAACGAACGGAAGCGGCCTCTCGTCGCCGAGTTCATCGGCTCCGAATCCCGGTACTCGCGAGTCGGTGGGTTCATAGTGATGACGAGGCGGGCCGACGGGTGGGGCTCAACGAGTTCACCGTGACTCTTCACCAAGAGCGTCCCCTCGTTCAAGAGTCGGTGTAACGCGATGGCAGCGCCGGCCTGCATGACGGGGAACTCGTTGATGACGATCGTATCGCCGTTCAGAAGGCCCTGTTTCACGGCGCCGTTTCGGGGAACGATGACGTCGCCATCGGGGACGAGCGGGCCAAAGAGGTCCTCGGGTTCAGTCGCTCGGTCGACATCGATGGACTGGTAGCCCCGGTTCGTCTTGTGGCACAGATACTTGAGAAGGTAATTCTTCCCCGACCCACGCGGCCCGACCACCCGAATCGGGACGAGGCCACGAGCGAGTTTCTTCGCGATGAGTTCATCGAGGGGGAGCTGGAAGCGTGGGTCAATGGGGACGGCAGGTGGGACGACCTCGCCGTTGTCGTCGACCGGGAGCGCGTCATAGGCTGCGTCGGGGTGAGTTGCGGCCTTCGGGACGCTCGGGTAGTCGGGATCGTCGAGGATGTGCAGGCCAGTGGGGACATGACTCCCAGCGTTGTGGCCGATGTCGGAAACGTACATCCCTCGCTCGTCGTCGGGCTCCCACCCCTCGGAGCAGTACAGGGGTTCTCCAACGGAATCCGTGACAAGCGAGAGGTCGGTGACGCGAGCGGCGGCCCGTTCGGTGTCGGGATCGATCCGTTGGCCGTAGTAGGTGGCAGCGGTCTTTGCGAGGCGGAGTCCGACGGGGACGTGCGTGCGGGCCTCTTTGAGGAGGTTCTCGGCACGGCTCTCGGTGAGCGTACTCGTGAGGCTGGCGATGTCGTCGATGCTGGCGTCCGCGAGCGACGCAAAGTCGTCGTAGCCGGCGTCATAGAGCGCGTCATTAATCGAATCGGTCACGACGCTGATCACGCGAAAGTCGACGTCAGTGTCTTGCTGGAGTTCGCCGAAGGCGTCGGTGATTACCGTGGGTTCCGTCCCCTGTGGTGAGACGCCGGTGAGGGTGGCGTTCCCGCCCGAGGAGCGATCTAGCGTGTAGACGCCGGCGTCAGCCCCCTCGTCGATAAGATCTGCGGCGTCTTGATCGGAGAGGTCGGCGTAGTCGGACACCCGCAGTGCCACTCGCTCAACGGGGACGTTGCCTCCTTCACGCTGGAGGAGTCGATTCACGAGATGTGAGAGGACAACCTGGCCTTCGGGAACGGTGTCGCCACTTGCGGTGGATGCTGAGGACATGATTTTCTGGTAATCGAGGCGTTCTGACCGGGTCTTTCCAGCCCCTTCACCTGCCGGGGGGCAACAAAAATGGCACTCCACCGTCGGAGAGCGTACAACGGTCGGTTTCCAGAAACGAATTCCGAAGAGAGACGAGGCACGACTCTCGGTTATTACTTCATTCGACTAATTGTTGAAAGGGTGGCTATTCAGAAAATTGATATCTATTCTCGAGGGCATCGGCGAAATCGAACGCCTTGATCAATTGAACGCGGTTCTCGTAGTTGTGTTGGGAGAGTGCTCGCTCGATTCCGCGGAATGCGGCCCTGTCGTTCGTGTAGATCGCGATCGAGTTTGTGCGTCCGTCTTCCAAGAGCGTCGCTGCTGCCCCACCCACTTCTGCATCGGCTTGCTCTACCGTGTGCTCGGGACGATCGGTGGCGGCCGAGATATACTGCCGAACCATATCCATCGTGGCTGAAACGACGGAATTTGAGTAATCAACTTCATCCAGGACCTGCACCCAGCCGGATTTGATCGCATCGTCAATTGGAGGCTGGTCGTAGGGATAGGACTCTGGCGTGAGTTCGTCGTATACTCGCTGCGGGACCAAGAGAACGATCTCGTGTTCGGTCACTGCCCGCTCGAGCAAGTCAATCGTCTCGTGGCGCTCGAAGCGGATGAAGAGATTCGTGTCGATGAGGTGGCTCTCGACATCGGGGAAGAGGTGGGCCGGCACGATTACTGCTCGCCGATTTGCTCGTCGACGTCTGCGTCCAACGCCTCTATATCGAGTTCCGTCGAGACCTCGTCCTCTACATCAAGGAGGATTTCCTGTAGTTCCTGGAGGATTGTTTCTGCTTCGAGGACGGGGACCTCCTGCTCCCGAGCCATGATCCGGGCAGTCATTTCCGATTTCGTGTAGGCCCGAGCGTATTCGATGGCCGTCGCCAGACCGCTGACTCCGTGGCGTTCGACGTAGAGTTCGATATTGTCGTTCGAGTCGCGTTGAGCCAGGGCGACGAGAAGCGTCGGGGTGATCTGAAACGTCTCCTCTCCGGTCTGAATGGTCATATCGACCCGACGAGCGCTATATCGGTGCGGCTGGGAGTCCGTCACGCGATCGAGGACACCAATCTCCACGAGGTGCTTGACATCTTCATAGACCGTGGTTTTCGAACTCGCAGAACGGCTTGCGAGCTCCTCTACAGTGGGGGTGTCGAGTTCGAGTACCCGAGCGTACAGGCGTGCCAACCGTTCGTTCTGGATCACATCAGAAACGGCCAGCATCGTATCCAACGGGTGCGAACCCGAGAGAGCTGATTCGGCCATGTATTTTAATTTCCGCGGAATACATAAAGTTGTGTCGGTGGGCTAAGTGGTGCTTCCAACCGTTGATTGAGGAGTTTGTTATTCCTCAAACCGGAGAAGAGACTCATTATCTGATAGAACCGTGTGTAAGAGGTAGAGGATGTATGCAGCACTCGCCGATTTGAATCTCTACTGACTGTATCTTAATACCCTCAAAAGTAAGTTTATTAAACAAGTAAAGTAATACTACTTAAGACAAAATGACCTTTTCATTTGATACCACGTATAAAAATTTGGACCCAAGCCTCTATTCGAGAGTAACGCCGAAAAGTATCGCTAATCCAGAAATTGTAATTCGTAATGACTGGCTCTGTGCTGATCTTGGATTGGATCCAGCGGAACTCAATGCTACCATTCTAGCAGGCCAAGACCTTTTGGAAGAACCAATCGCCCAAGCATATGCAGGCCACCAGTATGGGAGTTTTACCGTCCTAGGCGATGGGAGAGCGATGATACTCGGCGAACATGTACGCGATGGTGATAGATACGATATCCAACTGAAAGGCTCTGGTCGAACGCCGTACTCGGGGAGAGGCGACGGCAACGCAACTGTCAGCTCGATGCTCAGAGAGTATCTGTATTCATATGCGATGCAGAATCTACACATCAAAACATCGAGAAGCCTAGCGGTCCTCGAAACTGACGAAGCGATCCGACGACGGCGGAAGGAACCTGGAGCCATTCTTGTCCGAGTGATGAACAGCCATATTCGATACGGGACATTTCAATATGTTGCAAGCCGAGCAGCCGACGAACTACAGCGATTCACTGACTACGTTATCGACAGACACTACCCACAGCTAACTACAACGGATCGTCCATACCTCGATTTCTTTGATGCAGTCATGCAGTCGTCGATTGAGATGGTTGTCGACTGGCTGCGTGTCGGATTCGTTCATGGCGTGATGAATACCGACAACATGAGTATCGATGGAGAAACATTCGATTACGGGCCCTGTGCGTTCATAAACTACTATGATGAGGATGCGGTCTTCAGCTCGATCGACAAGCACGGGCGATATGCGTTCGGCAACCAGCGACCCATTTTGCGGTGGAATCTCGAACGGTTCGCAGAGGCACTCCAACCGCTGTGTACACGAACGGCGCTCACGTATGATGAACTCGAAAGTAAACTGGACGAATTTGACGATCGATTTGATGCACAATACTACACGATGATGCGAAAGAAGCTGGGGATCACCCCAGATGGTGAAGAAGCACTCGTCGATGAATTCCTGGAGTGGCTCCGCACATCGAACGCAGACTATACCAATACGTTCCTCGAATTAGAGACGCCCGGTACGTTTGATGACCCAGCGTTTGCAACTACAGAATTCGAACAGCTCAGAGATAAACTGGCTGCTGTCGGCCTAGATGAGGAGTTGATGCAGGAGGCCAATCCGCGGTACATTCCCCGCAACTACCTGGTTGAAGAGGCACTGGACGAGTATCTCGAAACTGGGACTCTATCCACATTCGAACGGTTATTGAACGTGTTGGAAAACCCCTATATATCGAAGGATATAGGTTCACAATTCCAGCAACCACCGCCACGAGAATTCGATACGGAGTATACAACGTACTGTAATACGTGAGCCAATAGTACCAAACTAGGTCTACTCATCAACTCGCCATTGCTCAGGCGAGGACACTATCATCGGGCAAACGGCAGTTACTGTTGATGAACTGTTGGGCATCGCTGATTGAGAGAGCAGTATTTACAAATGCAGGCCTCGCGCCCTCCATCTTGCACGCGGTGAGAGAATTATCTGTCATCTAATATTTGAGCGTATGACTATGAACTCACGAATCCACACTTGAATGACCACTTTGTTCACGGTGAATCAGGAGATGTCACCGAGTCGTCGCTGAAGCTGATCCTGCACTCGGTGTGCTTGCTGATCCGAGAGGTCGGCCTCTGTATCGACGCTGATGCCCGGGATATCGACGATGTCTTCGAGAGAGTCGCTGAGCGTCTGCTGATTCTCGGGAAGGACATGCTGAGAGTCGTCGTCCGTCCGCCGGTCGTGCTCTTGCATAGCGAGCTGGATCATCATCGCGGGCTTTCTGAACAACTCGCCAGCGACCTCAAGGTACTCCTGATAAGTATCCGAGGCCATCGATCCCTCGTATTCCTGTAGTACCGCGATGAGCAAGGAGAGCTGAAGATTGAACACAGTTGGTCGCGAGCAGGGCTTTGCGATCGAGATCGCTCGGTCGGCGGCCCGCTCGGCGTATTTGAATGCGATCCCCCAGTAGGTGTAGCAGTCTTCGACGGAGAAGGGGAGGTCCTCAAAGTCGTACGCGATGGCCCGCGTTCGACGAATAGCGGTATCGACCTCGACCATTCGAGTGTCGATGTCGTCGTAGATGGAGCGCCACCACTCGCTAATCGGGACGCGACCTTGACTGCGTTCGTGATCGGCATTCGTGGCTTTCCCGTAGTGCCGTCGTGTGTACCGCTCGCCCATATCGGGAAGGACGGTCCCACTGTCGGGGAAGAAGAGGATTGGTCGCGCCCAGAGTGTTTGTGTGCCCCGGAAGTCGTACCCGGTCTGGAAGCCGCCGTAGATGATGGTCTCCGATCCTTGCTCGTCGGCATCCTCATCGGAGTCGCTGTTGTTGCTGACGGCGATGGAGATGCCGTCTTCGTCGACGTCGTCCTCGATGTCCTCCGTGTCGCCGGAGACGACGTGACGGAGACTCGGGCAGATGACGACCATCTTGAGCAAACCGCCCCAATCGCGGTAAGATACCCACCCGAAGGGATTGTTCTCACCGCGCTGCTGGAGCGCACTGATGATGGGGAGATACGCCTCCTGTGGGTTGATGATGGAGTACGAATCCGAGGCGATCTGCCACCGGAATTTCACGTCGTAGCCGAGCGCGTTCAACGCCTTTCGGCGGTCGTCGACGATGTCTTGATGATCATAGACACGCACGACTGCGTCGGCCTCACTCGCGGCGGCGAGCTCTTCGAGTGAGCGCCCCGTATGGGATTCGAGTGCGTCAACGTCGAGACCATGCACACGGCGGATGGCGTCGGTGTCGACACGCCCGGGTGTCTCGACGAAGTCGTTGGTCGCCCAGAGTTCACCGGAGCTCGCCTTCGGGAGTACCCGGATGGCGTCCTTGAACGAGCGGGAGTTCTTTGGCGAACACCGGGTTTCCGGTGGAACTTCGTCGGGATACTCCCGAGAGTCGGCTTCAGTGAGGCCGACGAATTTGCGGTCTGTCTCTGGGGGTAAGAGATCGGCAAGCGGAAGGGGCGGGCGGTCGGTGTCGGTGCGACGGGCGTCGGTATCGTTCTCGTCCCCGCTGGTGTTCTCGATCTCGTTCTCGTTCGAGCCGGAATCGGGGGAGCGAGGCTGACTGGAGCTGGAGTTTGATTGTGCTGACATGGGTGAGTCCTCGGCATTGGAAGTGCCGTGAGCGGGAGAATGCGCACGGCTGGGAGAGAACAGAGAACACGCAGAGATGAGACGAAACGAGCGATGCCATATGAGTGGAGTTTGACGCACGGTGCTACGGTTGCGAAGAGGGAGTGGAGAGTGGAGAACCTCCAGACGAGAGAGGAGATACAAGACGGAAGATGAGAGATGGGGGGTGGTGGAGAGCCCGGCCAGGACCTGTTCCGGTTGTCGCCGATCGACGCGCGGAACGCTTGGAGTGTTCTGTTCGGACATCCGACCCCCCACCGAACAGGGGGGAACAAACAGGTGAGAGGAAAGCCAGGCCGGTCAGACATCGAGTGAGCCGGCCTCGACAAGAGCGCGAAAGTTCGATTGGCGGCCCCGAAGGCCACTGTGGTTACTCATCCTCGCCGCCGGGGGCGGTTTTGAACGTCTGCTGAGTGATATCGCCCGGAGAGGTAGGCATCTCTGAGAGAGACATTTCACGGCTGTCGTGCTCGGGAACGTGCTCTTCGCCGCCGAAGTACTGGACGAAACCAGGCCGAGCGTCACGAAATTTCTTCGCGGATGCTTTGCTGATTCCCGTGAGTTGGGAGTGATTGCGCCCGTAGCAGACCCAGGCTGCGAGTTCGCCCATCGAGTCAAACTGTTTGACGAGCGTCCCGCAAGCGTTCGAGGGCATGTCGAGACCCTGGATGCGGTAGAGTGTCCCCGAAGAGACGGCGTCACTGGCAGGATCGTCCTCTCCGCTCCAGATGGCTTTGAGCCGTTGGAGATTCTCGCGGCGGTTCCCCGACTGCCACAGGACTTTCTCGTACTTTTCGGCGAGGGCAATCTCCTCAGCGTACGTGATGGATTCGAGCTCGGTATTCTCGAGATCGGGAACGTCCTCGGGGGCGGGGGCCGTGTTTTCGGGGTAGTCGCGACCGTCGATGGCCTCGACGTACTTCTTTGACCGGTAGTCCTGGCTTTTGATTTCCCAGGTATCGTCGGTCAGTTCACGCCGGACGAAGTTCTCCGCGAATAGGTGGTAGTGTTCGACAGCGTAGTCCACGCCTTTGAGCGGGGCGAGGAGTGCGATAGCGAGTTGACTGGCCTTCTCGTCAGAGGCGTCAGGCCCCCAGTCGAATCCGCCGGGAGCGACTCGATGGACGAACAAATGCTTGTCGAGCAGGTTGTCACCGGCGTAGACGAAGTTTCCGCCAACGCCTCGTTCACCTCGGTACGGTTTGTACTTCCATTTCGTTTTTCTTGAATAGTCAGTTTTGGCTGGCATGAGAGTGGGTCCGATGGATGGTTACCCGCCAGCGGATTGGCGGGTCGGCGACGTCTCCGAAGCGGGTTGTGCCTCGGTCGGTGGTGTGGGACTCGGTTGTGACTGTTCACTTGTCGGTGCGTATTCATCTGGGTTGGTCGGGACCGACGCTGAGCCACGTGTGTGGTAGGTGAGGTACTCGTCGTCGTCGGCGAGCAACTCAAGGACGCAGGACGCGCAACCAGCGTAGTCGTCGGGCCAACTGTCGAGTCGATAGAGCGAGTGCGTCGCCCAGCGACAGTACGGACACTTCTTCTGGTGTCAATTCGCGCCTCGATGATCGAAAGCGGAGCCGCGTAGCGTCCAGGAGACATCGGTCGAGTGCCTACCCGAGAGCTATGTCGTCGCTAGTGGTGGAATCAGCCTTGGTGTACGTCTCGACGGTGGTGTCGCTGTCCTCCTCGTTGAGGCTGAGGTCGAGGCAGTGTTCGCCGATGGCGGTTTCTGGTTCGTACGGGTGGAATACACGGACAGTGAGTGCGTCTTCGTGGGCGGAACGATCGAGAGAAACGATAAACGTCTCACCGAGTCGAATATCCGCGTAGGTTTCGCCGTCGGTGAGGGTGGTTAGTGTAGTCATGGTACGGATTAGTCAGAGCGGATTCGTGGGGCGATCATCGAGAGGATCTCGCATTCACCGTCTGCGAACTCGTACTCGATCATCATGGGGAAGTCCGTGCCGAAGGTGATGCTGATCTCGGCTCCCTTCGGGAATTTCCGTGAGATATCCTTCACGTAGTCCAGTGAGAACAGCGCCTCCGCGTCAACGGCGGTTATCGCGATGTATTCCTCCTCCGTGAGTTCCAGGCACACGTCGTCGGTGTCGCCTTCGGCTTCGATGAAGACGGCCTGCTCGGTTTCATCACAGCGGAGTTGGATGTGGTCGGAAACCATATCGGCGGCCTTGACACCTCGGCTGATCTGTGCTTCATCGACGGTGAATGACGCGGGGAGATCCATGTCGGGGATCTCGGGTTCCATTCGGATGCTGTCGGGGTCGATACACGCTATCGTGAACTCGATGCCGTCGATGTGGATGACGAGCTTGAACGTATTCGTGTTGAACGAAAGCTCGACGAGGTCGCCCCTGTTGGCGAGTTTCAGGACTTCTTCGAGACGTTCGAGGTTGAGGCCCAGGATGCCCTCGGAGGCGTCGTAGGACTCGAAGGCTCCTGCGGATAGTACACCGTCGTCCATCGCGACGTTGGCAGGATCGACTGCGCGGACCTGGAGGCCGTCTGGCTCGATGTTGAATTTCGCCTCGTCAACGATGGCGCGAAGCGTACCGACGAAATCCTTGATATCACCGCCCGTGATGGCGGCCTGGAACTGCCGCGGCGGGCCAGTGACGATGTCGGCGTCTTCTTCTGTGTCCTCCTCGGCGTCCTCGTCGCCGTCGACCTCGGGTTCTGGCTCCGACTCCGATTCCGACTCTGGTTCAGGTTCGACCTCGGGGTGGGTCTCCCCGGCGGGTTCTGTGGTGGTCGCGTCGTCGACATCTATCTCAGATTCAACGTCCGAGGAGGCGTCGGCGGGTGTGGTCACTGGCTGTGCGTCCGGGGTTTCAGATTGGGTTTCGGTGTTGGTACTCATGTTCGAGTGGAGTCGTGGTCGATGTCACGGTACTGTCGGTGATCGAGCCGCTCACAGAGGTATCGAGCGAGGAGATGCTGAACGGTGGATATCATGCACTCTCCTGTCTCCCCTCACCCCCTTGGGGAGGCCAAAACTGAGCGTCGATGCTGTCGTTCCTGCCACCCAGTGTGTCGATGTGGACGCCCACACAACGGTCGAGATCGGGGTCATGTGGGGAAGCCAATAGCGTCGGGATTGGTCGCGAACTCCTGGGCAATACGATCGAGTTCGATTTCGTCCATGGCGATGCTGACGAGCGCCTCGAGTGCGTCGTCGTAGGCTTGCTGTGCCTCGTTTGGATCCGAGGCGGCGTCAAGACGCTGTTGGAGTGCGGTCTGGAAGCGATTCGCTGCACGGTGTTGTGAGAGTGAGCCCATTTCGAGGTCCCTCCACCGTTTCGGGGGGCGACAAACAAGCGACCAGTCGCAGGTGCCGCGTCCCGAGTGTCTTTCCTACGCAACAGATTAGACGATAAAATTAGGATTGTAACGTAGGAAACGAGAACGCCACCCGATGCGTGTCGCCGTCCACCGTGTTTCCGAAGACTCATCAGAAATGGTCGAGGTCGCCGTCTGGATCGGGAAGTTTCCCATTGTCAGCGAGAGCTTTGAGCTTCTTCCAGAGCTTGCGAATTGTCGTCGGAGTCGTGTAGCCTTCCTCGGCAAGAGTTTGTTGGGTGAGTCGGAGGTTGCTTTGCCCACTCTCTTTGAAGGCGTGATAGAGGCAGGCAACGGCGACGCCGTTCGGTTGCCGGCCATTCGCGAGGACACCCACAGCGTTCGACCTGGAGAGCTGGTAGGCACGGCGTTCGAGACGAGGGGAGGCATCAACGGCACTCGCGAGTCGTGGGATGTAGTCCTGCGGGAGTGGTGGAGGCGTTGCGAGCTCAAGATCTTGATTTAGGCACTTGTAGTCCTGATTGATTTCTTTAATATCGACACGAGCGACTTCACCAATCTCTTCAAGTGTGCGTGGGAGGCGTTCGAGGCGGCAAGCAGCGTACACACAGGCGCTCGCCATACCTTCGACGGAGTTACCGGCGAGCATCCCTTCTGCGCTAACCTCGCGGTAGAGGTCAGCGGCGCGATCGTGGATAGAGCCGGAGAGTTCGAGTACACTGACGAGGCGAGCGATTTCGCCGAGGCCGAGACGGAGCGACCGGTCGCGACTCGAGCCGGTTTTCGATCGACTATCCCACTTACGGAGTCGACGGAAACGCCGTTTGGTCTGACGCGACAGTGGGCGGTCGTACCCGTCGCTGTTGTAGCCGATCTCCGTCGGGAGCCCCTTATGATGGAGGCGCTGTGTGGTGGGAGCGCCGCCACGTTCGGGTTCACGGCCTTCGCCGGTATCGACCCAACGAAGGCGCCGATCGAGGATGTCACGGACGAGTACGAGGCCACATTCCCCACAGTAGGTTTCCTCCTTGTCAATGACGAGGTACTCGTCAGTTGCGCACTCGGGACACTGTAGTTCATCGGTCGATTCCGAGTCCGTGGCTCTCGACTGCTCGTCTTCGGAGGCAGTCTCGCTGGAGCATGACTGAGTCTGCTGCTGGTTCTGCCTGAGGCGCGTCGAGACGGGAGTGGGAGACCCCGACCCGGCGGAAGACGAGCCGATACTATGAGTTGTAGTGTCAGTGTTCTCGAGGGCGTCTTGAGACATATGGAACAGGGGGCGTAGACCCCCCAGTTCTTCCGGGGGAAGACAAACTGAGGGCGAGGAATCTGGTCGTAAGCAACCGAAGAGCACGATTCACGGTCCTTCGAGTTCGCTGTGTTCGTGTTCACTCATCGGCGTCATCCCCGGAGGGGCGCGTCTGGCGGTGCTCACCGATCGGGATTAGTGGCTCGTCCATCCGAAAAATGAACATCCCCTCACTAATGGCGATGACGTCGTCGGCGGGGGTCAGCTCGTCGCAAGGGTAGTGCTCGATATCGTTGCCGGGTAGGACACGTTGGGTGTCCGAGTCGTGGATGCGCAACTGGCGTTCGTAGCCATCGTCAACGTGGGGGCTGGCGAGGGCGAGGACGAACCACCCCGAGTCGGGTGAGCCTCGCGTGGCTTCGAGAACACGATAGAGACGGCCGGTGTCCTCGTCAAGGAAGTACACAGCCGGCGGGTTCTCGCGGTCGATGTCGTGGGCTTCGAGAGCGTCTGGAGAACGCACTCATCGTCGAATTGATCGCGAAAATCAGCGAACGTATCGGGAGCAGTGCCCGCGTCAGTGTTCGTTCTGTTCGCACCCGAGTCTGTATTTGCGTCTGAGTCAGTGTTCTGGGTCATGGTTCCGGGAGATTGCAGGGTTTCGGCTCTTGATCATCCGGGTGGGCCGTGCGCGGATTCGAGAATCCCGAGGATATCTGGGTCGTGCTTGTCGTGGAAGGCATCAAGGACATCCCGCTGCCACTGGAGGTGACCAGGATCGCCGAGTTGCTTGATGCCGAGGCCCTGCGTACGGGCGAAGTGTTCGAGGTCGATACAGCGGATAGAAGAGACGTCACCACCCTCACCAGGCGGAACGTTAGAGGCTTCGGGAAGCGGGGTCTCGATCCAGGCGTCGAAACACGCGTCGTTCGAGGATATGACTACGACACCGCCGGTCGCCCCAGCGAAAAGTTCGGTGGTGATTCGACCGAGATTCTGGTACACGCCAGCGGGGATTGCGAGGAGGTTGCGATCGTGGTCGATGGTGGCGTCAGTGCGGATCTCCCGAGGGTGACCTCGGGCGAGCCACTGCTCGTCGTCGTTGAGCCAGGCGCCTCGCCTGAGGCGTTCGATGGCGGCGTCGAGGTGGTCGTACGTGCGGTACTGGAGGTAGCCGGAGATTCGCGCGTAGAAGCTCATGCTGATTGGGGGATAGGACATGGAGGCGAGTTGCGGCGAGCGTCGTGGCAAAAGATTCGAGACAACTGCTCATCCCAGCTGGATGTGCTCAATTTCTCCATCGGGATCGACGCGGTACTGGTAGCCGACGTGGGGGAATCGACATTTCTCGTAGCCGACGGTCTGGACGACGAAGGGCTCGGTGAGGAACGGCGAGAGTTCGCGAAGGAAGTCTTCGGTGTGCTCACCGGCGTAGTCCCAGAGGAGTTCTTCGGTTTCGTCGTTGATGGCGACCTCGCGTTCGTCTTCATCGAGATCGTCGTCGAGGTCCTCGAGGACGGCCTCGCGAACGGTCGGCCGATGCGTCGGGGAGAACGAGGCATATCCGTAGAGCGTGAGGTGCGGCGGGTCTGGCCCGCCGGTATCGGGATCGCGTTCGGGAACCGCAATCTTCGCCGTGATGTCGTCGAATGAGCCCGTGCCGATGAGCCATTCGTCGAGAAACTCGCGGAGTTCATCGACCCGAGTGGGGTCGATAGTCGGTGCGTTCGAGGCGGTGCTGAGCTGGAGTGTAGCCATTTCGTGTTGAACCCTCCACCATATCAGGGGGGCACAAACGCGGGGGGTCAATAGTTCTGCACACGTCTTGGTTGAATATAAAAAACAACGGAACGACTGGTATCTGGGCGGAGTGTCCCATCTGCGACGATGTCGTGAGTCCCGAGTGAATACAGAGCAACGACACGACAGCAGAGTCAAGTGTTCTGCACTATTACGCTGCCAGGAGGCCGACTAATGAAGATTTCTGAAGAACTTCAATGTCTGTTTTCAGCTTCGATTGAGGAACAGGACGGGTCGTACGTGATTGACGTTCCAGAGCGCGAGCTGCAACTGGGTGACCTACAGCAAGGAGAAACATATCGCGTCGCACTCGTGTCTTCCCCGACGCAGAGCGAGCCAGAGCAGAGCGAACAGGCTGAAACCGGATCACATTCCAAGCGTGAGCCACCGGAACCGCCAGTCGAGGAAAGTGAGATTCGGGAAGTCGAGATTGAGGACATCGGCGACCAGGGCGATGGCATCACTCGGGTCGAACGTGGCTTCGTCGTGATCGTCCCCGATACGAAAGAGAGTGAGCGAGTCAAAATTGAGATTAGCGATGTACGGCAGAACGTCGCTTTCGCCGAGGTCGTCGAACGGTTGAGTTACTACGAGTAATTCCTCGATTTTCGGTGCGAGAAGAGGACGAACAGACACTGGCAGTTATTGTACGAATAGGTTGTCCGTAGAGTCAAACTGCACTTACAGCTCAGGGAAGGTGGATTTCGGCGGCGAGGAACGAACGACGGAGTGGGGCGGAGTGAAAGCCCTCTCGAGAGAGTTGTGCGACCACGTTGGAATGAGGAGTCGGAAATGAACAGGGGTGTTCCTCCCTGGGCTTACTCCTCGAACTCGGCGTTCGCGACGGCGGCGGCGATTTCGGCCTCATCGACCGCCTCTTCTTCGGCGTCTCCGTCTTCATCCACGCTGGCGTCGTCGTTCTGGTTCTCGGTCGTGGTCTCACTATCGGATCCGTCCGACCGGTGGACCACGTCCATTCCGAGATCCTCGCGGGCGTCGTTGATTGCCTCCCGATAGATATCGAGGTCGAGACTGTCGCCGTACTGCTCGCGGCTCATCGCGACGAACTCGTTGTCACTATCGGGGAAGGCATCAAGTCGGGCTTGGGTACATTCGATGGTCTCGGCAACCCACTGGTTACGGGTTACATTATCGACGCGAGTGGTGGTCTCGGGCCGGAGCGAGACGTACGTCTCACCGTCGCTTTCGAACGCGGATGGCTTCGCGGTCACAGCGACGTACGCCGGGGGTTCGAGGCCGGAGAGGAACGCAGCGGCCTGGGGCTGGTACTGCCCGGCGTAGACGAACATCGTGCCCGTAGGGTCGACCACGCGGGCCTGCAAATATTCGTCCTCGTTCCCGACGTCGTTGACTTCGGTTACCGTGCCGACGAGGAAGTATCGGTTGGCGACCTCGCCCGACGGAAGCAGCGCGAAGTTCGGGGCTCGTTCCTCATCAGACTGTTTGAAGACGTGGGTAGCGTCGTTGATTTCGGCGGCGAAGGCACGCTTCGCTACTTGGCGACCTTGCCGGCCGGCATTGCTGTTCTCGGTGTCGGTGCTGTTGGATGTCGCTTCTGGGTTGGATTCGCTCATGAAGTGTTGAGTGACGGTTGTGGAGTCGAAAGTCAGGCTACCCGGGTCGCGTTCTGGTTCGGATTCGAGGTTACCTGTGCTGTTCGGCCTCGTTCACGAGCAGATATCGACCGACAATAGAGCCTTCTACAAAGTAGTAGCGGCCCACGAGCACGTCAATAAGGCTCTCCTCGACGACGCTGGTATCGAGAGCGTCCATCGCCTGCTCGATTGCCTCCTCCAGCGTGATGCCCGCGATAGCCTCGGTCGCTTCGCGGTCGAAGATGGCGTACTGGACGGTTTCGCCGTCATCGAAGACCGCCTTGATACGAAGATCAAACTCTCCGTCGACATCGCCGTGTTCGGCACACCGCCCATTTTGCAGAACGCGCGTGCAGTCCTCGTCGGGACAGCGCTTGATGAGTCCCGACCCAGACTGGATTGCGACCATCGGGGCAGAGCGTTGAACATCTTTGACGTCAGCTCCAACGTCGATGTCGCCGTCGACGGGTTCGATGTTCGACCGTGAGTTGAGGTTGATGCTGTATCGCCCCTCATACTCGCTGGTGATGACGTTCGAGAGTTCGTAGATGCTACCCTCGTCAAGGGCGGGGAGTTCGGCCTTCGCCCACTTGGTGAACTTGAGTCGACCGCTCTCGTCACCGATGAGCCCTACCTGGTCGATGCTGTCGTGGGTGGGATCCCAGAGTTCGACGACTTTCACGGTCACATCCACCCACTGCTCGTCCTGGTCGACAGAGGAGAGGGTGACAT
>ENA-ORCO01000203-ORCO01000203.1-marine-metagenome-genome-assembly--contig:-NODE-203-length-40911-cov-5.471372_pt1 | contig 40911 bp, 41 predicted proteins | sample MGYA00248633_ERZ508508 | MGnify/ENA primary metagenome ERZ508508 (study PRJEB26179, sample SAMN06268845) | marine metagenome | isolation source: A23 P1 aerobic enrichment on pine of planktonic cells taken...
AGAGCGTCCAGTCGTCGGGCATCGACAGCGTCGGCGGGCCTCCGAGTCGGTCGGGGAGGTCGTCGCTCGGCTGCCAGTTGCGACTGCTGAGACTCACGGGCGACACACCCCCGCGTGACGGCTCGGACAGGGGCGGCCGTCCTCGATGATGGGTGTACCACAGTACTGACAGATGGCCGTCTCGCGAAGTGGGCGCTTCAAAAAGACCACCTCCGAATCGCGGTGAGTCCGCGATTTCTGAGACGGTCGAAAAGGCGGCAGAGAAGGCCGCTTTCCTTATATATCGGATGGGTTCGGGCGGATTTGAACCACCGGTCTCGGCCTTGTAAAGGCCGCGTCATAACCAACTAGACCACGAACCCTCGCACGGATTTTCCGCCCGGGTCGGAATAACCCTTTCTCTCTGGGTCGAACCCGCAGGCTTACGCCAGCGGCGCCCCTTCCGCCGACTATGGTCGACAGTCGGATCGTCTGGGGGTTCGGGGCCGTCCTCTTGCTACTTCTCGGAGGGGTCTACGCGGCACAGTCGGGCCTGCTCTACCAGCTGAACCCGCCAGACCCCGACGGCTACGACCGGGTGACGGTCACGGCTTCCGACGAGAACGGGACCGAACTCGCGACCGTCGAGGCCCGCGTCGCAGACACGCAGGCCAAGCGCTACCTCGGGCTCAGCAACACGTCGGAGCTGGAGACGGGGGAGGGGATGCTGTTCGTCCACGACGAGGTGGGCAGCTACGGCTACGTGATGCGTGAGATGGCGTTTCCGCTGGACATCGTCTTCGTCGGGGCGGACGAGCGTGTCACGACGATCCGCCACGCGAGCGTCCCCGAGGGGAGCTACGAGAAACGGTATCGCGGTCGCGGGAAGTGGGTACTGGAGGTCCCTCGCGGGTGGGCGAACAGTACGGGCGTCGACGTGGGTGACCGGATCGCGATCCCCGGGGCGGCGGAAGATGCGAGCGGGTGAGTCGCGGTCGGCACCGGTCGTGCAGAGCCGCGAGTTCCGATACGGGAAGGTTTCTCACGGCTTCGACGCGCTTTAGGAACCTCGTCCCCTGAAGATATTCGATGAGTGTAGACCTCGACGAGGAGGAGGTCTTCGAGGACGTACGCGACCGGGCGAATCGGCCGATGCGTCGGCTGTTCGCCGAGTACGGCCGCGACAACCTCCCGCAGTTCGTCGTCGGCCTGATCAGCAGTGTGCTGGCGCGCGTGCTCGACCTCCTCCCCCCGCTCTTGTTGACGATGGCGATCGACGCCATCTTCCTCGACAACACGGAGTTCAGTATCTTCCTGGTGCCCGACGCGTGGTTGCCGACGGACAAACAGGCGCAACTGTGGCTCACCGTCGGTATCATCGCCGCGGCGTTCCTGATCGGTGCGGCCTTCCACTGGACGCGCAACTGGGGCTGGAACTCCTTCGCACAGAACATCCAGCACGACATCCGTACCGACACCTACGACAAGATGCAGCGGCTCAACATGGACTTCTTCTCGGACAAGCAGACCGGGGAGCTGATGTCGATCCTCTCGAACGACGTGAACCGGCTCGAACGGTTCCTCAACGACGGGATGAACTCCTTCTTCCGGCTGTCGGTGATGGTGGTCGCCATCGCGGCCATCCTCCTCTACTGGAACTGGCAGCTCGCGCTGGTGACGCTGGTGATCGTCCCGATGATCGCCTACTTCACCTACAAGTTCGTCACGATCATTCAGCCGCAGTACGCCGAGGTGCGCTCGTCGGTCGGTCAGCTCAACTCGCGACTGGAGAACAACCTCGGCGGGGTACAGGTCATCAAGACCGCGAACACCGAGAGCTTCGAGTCCGACCGAGTCGACGACGTCTCCGAAGACTACTTCGACGCCAACTGGGCGGCGATCAACACGCGGATCAAGTTCTTCCCCGGCCTCCGTCTGCTCTCGGGGGTCGGGTTCGTCGCCACCTTCCTCGTCGGCGGCCTCTGGGTGTTCACCTCCCAGACGACCGGCGGCGGCCCGTGGTTCTTCACCGGCACGCTCACCGAGGGGGAGTTCGTCGGGTTCATCCTGTTGTCCCAGCGGTTCATCTGGCCGATGGCGCAGTTCGGGCAGATCATCAACATGTACCAGCGCGCGCACGCTTCCAGCGAGCGCATCTTCGGGCTGATGGACACGCCGAGCCGGATCGTCGAGGACCCCGACGCCGAGGACCTGGTCGTCGAGGACGGACGCGTCGCGTTCGACGAGGTGAGTTTCGGGTACGGGGACGGTCCCGACGCCGAGACCATCGTCGACGATATCAGCTTCGACGTCGAGGGCGGCGAGACGGTCGCGCTGGTCGGGCCGACGGGCGCCGGCAAGTCGACGGTAATGAAACTGCTCCTGCGGATGTACGACGTGGACGGGGGCGCCATCACCATCGACGGGACGGACCTTCGGGAGGCGACTATCCCGAGCCTGCGGCAGGCGCTGGGCTACGTCAGCCAGGAGACGTTCCTCTTCTACGGGACCGTCGAGGAGAACATCGAGTACGGCACCTTCGACGCCGACCGCGAGGACATCGTCGAGGCGGCGAAGATGGCCGAGGCCCACCAGTTCATCCAGAACCTCCCCGACGGCTACGACACGAAGGTCGGCGAGCGCGGCGTGAAACTCTCCGGTGGCCAGCGCCAGCGCATCGCGCTGGCGCGGGCGATCCTCAAAGACCCGGACATCCTCGTGCTCGACGAGGCGACCTCGGACGTGGACACGGAGACGGAGATGCTCATCCAGCGCTCGCTGGACAAACTGACCGCCGACCGGACGACGTTCGCCATCGCGCACCGGCTCTCGACGATCAAGGACGCGGACAAGATCGTCGTGCTGGAGGACGGCGCGATCGTCGAGCGCGGCTCGCACGAGGAGTTGCTGGCGGAAGACGGCCTCTACGCGAAGCTGTGGGCGGTCCAGGCCGGCGAGATCGACGAACTGCCCGAGGAGTTCGTCGAGCGTGCGGCCCGACGGCGCTCACAGGTGGACGCCGAGGCCGAAGCCAGCGACGACGACTGACCGTCGGTCGGGCCGGGCGGGCGCAGGCGGGAAGCTTTTTGCGTCCGCGGGTGGCACCGTCGAGTATGAAGGTCCTCCTGGGCATGGGCGGGAGTCCGGACGGATTCGACGCGCTGGAGGAGACACTGACTCGCGCCCGCGACGCGGGCGACGAGCTAACGGTGGCAGTCCTCGACACGTCGGACGAATACGACCCCGACGACGTGGAGTCGGAGATCCGAGACCGCGTCGACGAGGCGGGCGTCGACGCGGCGGTGACGCAGCTGTCGGGCCACCCCGGCAGTCAGCTCTCGCAGTTCGCCGAGCGCGAGGAGTTCGACCGCATCGTCATCGGGGGCGGCCAGCGCAGCCCGATGGGAAAGATCGAACTCGGCGAGGTCGCCGAGTTCGTGCTGTTGAACGCCGACACGACGGTGACTCTCGTTCGATGAGCGGACGCACGTACCCCGACGAGGTGGCCGACTCGTTCCCGGAGCCACCGGTCGAGTTCACCGACGGCGAAGACCGCGAGATCCGCATCGAGGAGAGCGGCGTCGGCGACTTCGACCGACTGGCCGAGATGTACGACGCGTTCGACCCGGCCGACCGCGCGCAGGGTATCCCGCCTGTCAAGGAAGACGCCGTCCGCGAGTGGCTCGACACGCTGCTGTCGGAGGAGTCGGTCAACGTCGTCGCCGTCCACGAGGGGGCGCCGGTCGGTCACGCCATCCTCGTCCCGGACCGGGAGGCGGCCTACGAACTCGCCGTGTTCGTCCTCCACGACTACCAGAGTTCGGGCATCGGCACAGAACTGCTCGAAGCGCTGCTGGGGAGCGGACAGGCCGCGGGCGTCGAGAAAGTGTGGCTCACCGTCGAGCGCTGGAACGAGCCGGCGATCGCCCTGTACAAGAAACTCGGCTTCGAGACCAGCAACGCCGAGAGCTTCGAGCTGGAGATGGCGATCCGGCTGTCCTGACCGGGCCGCCCAGCGGGCGCGTCCGGAACCGCGTTCTACACCGAGAGGACGGGCTGGCTGGCGTACTCGACGACGTACTGGGCCGATTTGCCGAGCGTCTCGTCGGGGTCGGTCCCGTGTTCGCGGGGGACGACGACGAAGTCCGCGGGGAGTTCCTCAGCCACGTCGAGGATGGCGCTGCCGGGGTGCTGGCGCAGCCGCGACCGGGAGAAGCCGACGACCGTCGAGTGGGTGACCGACACGTCGTCGGCGAACTCGTCGGCGTCGTCGGCGAACGACACCTGCTCGTCGGCGACGGCCTCGGCGTCGACGTCGCCGGACTCGATCCCCCGCTTGACGGGCTCGTCGATCACGTGCAGGACGTGGACCGCGGCGCCGTATCGGTCGGCGACTGCGAGGCCGTAACGGACCGCTTGCTCGGCCTGGTCGGTCGCGTCGACCGGGACGAGGACCTGCTCGATGTCCATGCTCATTGGCTACTGCTGGGTCGGGCGAGGGCAAAAAGTCACCGAGGTTCGACGGGCGGCCGGCGCGTCGGCGATGGGGTGGTTTATACCCCTGGCGGGGGATCACTCCACCATGTTCGACACGGTGGTCATCGCGACCGACGGCTCGGACAGCGCCTCGCGGGCCGTCGACGTGGCGCTGGACGTCGCCGAGAAGTTCGACGCCGAGGTTCACGCGCTGTACGTGGTCGACCGGGGGGACGTAGCGGCGTCGCCGGACGAACTGCGGAAGGAACTCGTCGACGCGCTGGAGGCGGCCGCCGAGGAGGCGCTCGACGACGTGCGCGACCGCACCGACGGCTCCGTCGAGACGGCCGTCCGAAACGGCCGCCCGGGCGCCGAGATCACCCAGTACGTCGAGGAAGTCGACGCCGACGTGGTCGCGCTCGGCACCCGCGGCCGCCACGGCGACCACGGGTTCGTCCTCGGCAGCGTCGCCGAGGCCGTCGTCCGCCGGTGTGACCGCCCCGTCCTCACCGTCCGCCAGCTGGACGACGCGGAGGTCGCGGCGGCCGACGCCTGAGCGGCGGGTCCGGCCGGCCGACGCGTCGCCGCCTCGACTCCGGCAACCGGGGGCTTGATACCCTCGCGGCCGCTCTCGGGCGTATGGACGACTGGATCATCGACGGCGACCGGCTCCCGCTGGAGCGGAAGTCGGTCCTGCCGGGCGAGGGATTTTTCTACCCCGATTCGCTGCAGGAGACGAAAAAGGAGAGCGAGGCGGTCGAAGCGCTGTCGGGCGCCGAGACGGTCGTGATCGCCGACACCGACGCCGACGGCCTCGGCTGTGTGGCGCTGATCCGCGAGGTCCACGGTGACGACGCCGCGCTGGTCCCCTCGGGACCGCACGAACTCCGCCAGAGCATCGAGTGGGCAGTCGAGTACGCGCCCGACGACGCCGTCGTCTTCGTCTGCGACCTCTGTCCGGACGGCGAGGGGGACATCGAGGGCATCGAGGCGCTGGCCGAGCGGACGACCGTCCGCTGGTTCGACCACCATCAGTGGGACGACGACCTCGCCGACGCCGTCGAGGCCGCGGGCGTCGACCTGACCGTCGGCGACTCCGACGAGGTCTGCACGACCGACGTGGCGCTGGCGGAACTCGACTACGGCTTCCCCGAGCAGTTCGAGGCGCTGGCGCGGGTCACCCGCGACCACGACCTGTGGATCAAGGAAGACGAGCGCAGCGACGACCTCGCGGATTACGCGATGTGGGCCGACCCCGAGGAGTACGTTCGCGTCATCCGCCGCTACGGCGTCGACTTCCCCGAGGCCGTCGAACAGTTCCTCGAAGACGAACGCGTCGAGAAGGAGGCGCTGATAGAGAAGGCCGTCGAGCGGGGCGAACTCCGGGAGGTCGGCGAGTGGACCGTCGGCGTGACCTACGGCCGTTGCTCGCAGAACGAGGTCGCCGAGGCGATGCGCCAGCAGGGCGCCGACGCCTCGGTGATCGTCAAGCCGGCCGGCAGCGCCTCGATCCGCGGGTCGGAGGGCTTCGAGCGCGCCCACGAGGTCGCCGAGCAGGTCAACGGCGGCGGCCACCCTCGCGCCGCGGGCTGCAAACCGCACATCTACGACGACATGCTCGACTACGCCCACCACTGGACGACTCGGGGCGCGGTCGCCAAACAGGCCATCCTCGACGCTTTCCGCGCGCTCCCGCCCGAGGAGGACGAGGACGGCGTCGATACCGACCGCTGACCGCTCAGCGCAACTCTCTCACGTTCTCGCGCAGTCGCGCGGCCCGTCCCTCGCGGACGGCCTCGTCGGCGTCGGCCCACCAGTACTCGAACCACCGACACTCTGTGATCCACGTCACCGCGCGGTAGAACCGCTGGCGCTCCTCGAACGCGTCGCTCTCTCGGTCGAACGCCGTCCCGCGTTCGGCCTCGTAGGCTTCGAACAGGGCGTCGCGGACGCGGTCGTGCGCGGGCGAGTCGAGTGGTGATCGCCAGGAGAACTCCCGGACGGCCCACGCGAGTTCGTACCGGGGGTCACCGGCCTGGGCGGCGCCCCAGTCGAGGACGGCCGTCACCGATCCCGTTTCGGGGTCGGCGAGGAGGTTCCCCGGTCGGAAGTCGCCGTGCAGGAGCGCGGCCTCGGCGCGCAGGTCGAGCGCAGTCAGTCGCTCGTCGGCGTACTCGCGGAGACGCGGTTCGAGGTCGGCGAAGCGGGTCCCGTCGAGCCCGTCGAGCGAGAACGTCGTCAGGTCTCCGAGCCGCTCTGTCCAGGTTCGGTGGCCGTCGCGGACGACCGGCTCGGCGGGGTCGTCTCCTGCCGTACGGTCCGCGTCGGTGACCAGGTCACCGAACGCCTCGAACGTGCGCAGGTCGTGGATCCGGGCGAGGTACCGGCCGGACTCGCGGAGCAGGCGGTCGGTGGCGGGCGCCGCCGCGTCCGCGGCGACCGGGTCCGCGACCGCCGACGGGGATTCGCCGGGCAAGCGCTCCATCAGGAACGCGGGCGTCGGCGCCGACTCGTGGGATTCGCGGACGCCGTAGCGCTCGGGGACGGGCAGGTCGGTCTCTCGGGCGGCGATCCCGATCAGGTCGACTTCGACGAGGAAGCGTTCGGGCGTGTGCGTCGGGGATTTGTCCGGGTGAAAACACTTGAGGACGGCGTCGCGGGTCGCCCCGTCGCCGTCGCGGACGGTGACGCCGTAGACGATATCGCTGCCCTCGGGCATCGGCTCGGCGTCGACGAGTCGCCAGTCGGGCCGGACGGCGGCGACGGCCGCGGCCAGGTCGGCGGTCGAGAGCGACGCGTCGCGGCCGTAGCCCGAGAAACTCATGGTCGCGATAGGCGCCTACTTCTCGCCGGCGAGCCACTTCTCGGAGTAGGCCGTCCCGCAGGTGCACTGGACGTAGGCGTGGATCACGTCGCCATCGTTGTACAGCCCCTCGACCTCCTCGTTCTGTTCCTCGGCGAAGGCGAAGACGAACCGCGCGTCGTGGGGGCCTTCCTCGTCGCTGTCGGGACAGACGCCGCCGGTCGCGTCGGCGTCGACGGTGCCGTCGTTCGCCATCGCCTGTTTGGCGAAAGCCATGGGATCCATGTCGGTCGCGTTCTGGAAGGCGCTGCGGCCGCTGTCGCCCTCGACGACGAGCACGACGCCGTCGTCGACGCGTTCGCCGTGGTCCGCCAGGGCGTCGATGCCCGAGACGGCGTCGTCGGCGAAGTACATGAACACGTCCTCCGGCCGGTCGCCGGCCAGGAATGCCTCGCGGTCGCTCATGGGCGACGAGAGGCTTCCCCCGGTGAAAAAGGGCGCGTCTCCGGCCGACTGTGGTCGGCCGCTCCTGATGGTCGCTCACTCGGGGAGGACGGGCGAGGACTCGCCGAGCAGGTTGATGCAGACCAGCGCGCCCGACGCGAGGGCGAGGAGGACGACGGCGACGGGGAAGGCGGCGTCGAGGCCGCGCCCCGAGAACGTCGCCCAGATCTGGACCGGGAGCGTTCGCGGGTAGTACGCCAGCATGAGCGTCGCGCCGAACTCGCCGGCCGCGCGGGCGAACGCGAGCGTGACCCCCGCCAGGATCCCCCGCCAGGCGAGCGGGAGGGTCACTCGCCGGAAGGTCCCCCACTCCGTCGCGCCGAGCGTCCGGGCGGCCTCCTCGGTGTGGGCGTCGACGCGCTCGAAGGCGCTCCGGGCGGTCAGGACGACGAACGGCGAGGCGACGAACGTCTGCGCGAGGACGACGCCGGCGATGGTCCCGGTGATACGGACGCCGAGCAGGCCGCCCAGCCCGTTCGAGCCGACAGCGCCGACCAGGACCATCCCGCTGACGACCGGCGGGAGCACGAGCGGGAAGGCGACGACGGCGGTGACGAGCGTCCGCCCGCGGAACCGCGCGCGGGCGAGCCAGTAGGCCAGCGGCACGCCGAACAGCCCCGCCAGCGCGGTGCTGACGCTCGCGGAGACGAGCGTGTTGCGGGCCGCACCGACGACGAACGGCGCGTCGAGGGCGGCGAGGACCGCACCCGGTGGCTGGGCGAGGAGGAGCCACGCCACCGGGACGGCGTAGAGGACGAGCAAGACGGCGCCGAGCAGGGGCGCGGCGGCGCCCCACGGCGAGCGCTCACGGGCGGTGGACACGCGGGACATCACCACTGTACTCGGGGAACTCCTCGGGGACGACGAAGCCGTGGTCGCCGAGGTACTCGCCGCCGACCACCGTCTCGAACGTCTCGACGACCGGGTCGCCGTCTCGCCGGGCGGCCGCGCCGTACGCGATCGGCGCGCCGCGAACCGTCTCGCCCGACGGGAGGTCGTAGCTCACCGCGCCGTACGCCTCGGCGCGCGCGGGGTCGCTCAGGTCGATCTCGGCGGGCAGGTCGACGTAGTCGTACCCGCGGTCCTCGGCCATGCTCCGGTAGACGACGGCCGCGTCGAGATCACCGGTCTCGAACCGGGAGAGCAGCGATGTCTCGGGGTATATCTGCCCGGGATCGACGAGCGCGTCGCGCAGGCCCGGCCGGTCGTAGTACTCGCTCGCCAGGTCGAGCGCGAACAGCGTCCGATAGCCCAGCGGGTCGAGGTCCGGGTCCGTCCGACCGAGCGACGCCTCGCCCCCGACGACGGGGTCGAACCAGCGGTCGGCCTCGGCGACGCGTCGGCCGGCGTCGCTGTCGGTGTGGGCGACCACGAGCGCGTTCGTCGCGAACTCGGCGTGCCACTCCGTCGGGAGTATCCGGTCGAACAGCGCCGTGTCGGCCAGTGCGACGATGTCGGGGTCGCGCTTGCCCTCGGCGACGAGTCGCGCGACCGTCACGGAGCCGTGGGCCTCGACCTGCACCGGTCGGTCGACCGCCGCCCGGAGCCCCTCCGAGAAGGCCAACTGGAGACTCCCCGCCGCGAGGACCGAGACCGGCCGCCCGCCACCGTCGCCCCCGTCCCCCCCGCTATCCCCGCTCCCGGACCCGTCTGCGGTGCTCCCCCCACCGCCGACACAACCGCTCACCCCTGCGGCGACGGCCGTCGCCCCCGCCCCGCCGAGGGCAGTCAGAAATCCGCGCCGGCTCGTCCCGTCGGTGGACCCCACGCCGTCGGCCCCGCGCCGACGGGGTCCGCCGACCGAGCGTTGTGCCGACATAGATACATCGACGTTGTGTCGGTCGAGACATAACGATTTTGGTCGGTGCGGTCGACTCGACGGTATGGACGCGGGGTTCGAGGCTCACCTGCGGGTCGGCGGGGAGACGTTCGACGAGCGCGACGCGGCGCTGTTGCGCGCGGTGGCCGCCGAAGGGTCGTTGAACGCCGCGGCGTCGGCGCTGGGTCGCTCGTACTCTCGGGCGCACGGTCGCATCGGTGACCTGGAGAACGCCGCGGGACCGCTCGTCGAGCGCCGTCGAGGCGGGAGCGAGGGCGGCGGCAGTCGGTTGACGGACGACGCTCGCGAACTCCTCGCCGAGTTCGACCGTCTGCAAGCGGCGCTGGGGGGAACGGCCGCCACCGAACGGCTCGTCCTCGACGGTCGCGTCGCTGACCGGGACGGCGACCTCGCGACCGTCGAGACGGCCGCCGGGACGGTCCGCGCGCTCGCGCTGACCGACGCCGACGACGTGCAGGTGTCCTTCCGCTCGGACGCCGTGACGCTGCACGCCACCGAGACCGCTCCGGGAGGCGACGAGACGAGTGCGCGCAATCGCTTCCGCGGCGAGGTGGTCGGCGTCGACAGGGGCGAGGGGACCGCGCTCGTCCGCATCGACGTGGGCGCGGACGGCCCGCTCGTCGTCCGCGTCACGGAGACGAGTCTCGCCGCGCTCGGGCTGGAGCCGGGCGTCGAGGTGGTCGCGTCGTTCAAGGCGACCGCCACGCGCGCGACCGCGGCACCCGGTGTAACCGAGTCGGCCGAACCGCCGGAGTAGCGTGTCGACCCGTCGCGCTCAGAGGCCCTTCTCCATCTCGACGTGGTCGATGCCGGCCTCCTCGAACACGTCGCTGGTCGTCTCGTACCCGAGTCGTTCGTAGAACGCCTCGACGTGGGTCTGTGCGTGCATGACCAGCCGGTCGATCCCCCGGTCGGCGGCCGCGGTCTCCAGCCGTTTCATCAACCGCCGACCGAGTCCCTCGCCGCGACGGTCGGCGATCACGGCGACCCGCTCGACCTTGCCGACGCCGGGCTCGACCTCGCGGAGTCGCGCCGCGCCGACGGGGTCGCCGTCGTCCCTGGCGACGAAGTGGACCGCCTCGTCGTCTCTGCCGTCCATCTCGATATCTTCGGGGACGCCCTGTTCGTCGATGAACACCGCGCGCCGGACGGCCAGCGCGGCCTCGCGGTCGGTCTCGCACTCCGCGACGCGAACGTCGACGCTCATGGCCGAGTGACGGGTCCGAACGGTCCTGAGAATTGCGATCGAAGCGGCGGGCGGGGTCGCGGCGCGTCTAGCTTACGAGCCGTCCGGGCTGTAGTTGGGCGCCTCGTCCGTGATGACCACGTCGTGAGGGTGGCCCTCCTGCTGGCCGGCCTGGGAGACCTTCACGAACTCGGCGCGCTGCTTGAACTCGGGGACGGTCTCGGCGCCGACGTAGCCCATACCCGAGCGCATGCCGCCGACGAGCTGGTGGAGCTCGCTGGCGAGGGTGCCCTTGTACGGCGTCGCCGCCTCGACGCCCTCGGGGACCATCTCCTCTTCCTCGTCCTCGTCGACGTCTTTCAGGTAGCGGTCGCCGCCGCCGGACTGCATCGCGCCGACGGAGCCCATGCCGCGGTACTGCTTGTACTTCTTGCCGTTCATCGTGACGACGCGGCCGGGCGCCTCGTCGGTGCCCGCGAAGTACGAGCCCAGCATGACCGCGTCGGCCCCTGCGGCGATGGCCTTGATCGCGTCGCCGGAGTAGCGGATGCCCCCGTCCGCGATGACGGGCACGTTCTCCTGGCTCGCCACGTCGGCGACCTGTGCGACCGCGGTGATCTGGGGCATGCCGGCGCCGGTGACGACGCGGGTCGTACAGATCGACCCCGGACCGATACCGACCTTGATGCCGTCGGCGAAGTCGACGACGGCCTCGGCGGCCTCGCGGGTGCCGACGTTCCCGACGACGACGTCGGCGTCGACTTCGTCGGTGATCTCGCGGGCGCTGTCGACGACGTTGAGGTTGTGCGCGTGCGCGCAGTCGATGAACAGCACGTCGGCACCGGCCTCGTCGGCGGCCCGAGCGCGCTCGGCCTCGAAGGGGCCGACGGCGACGCCGGCGCGGAGCGACCCCTCCTCGTCGCGCGCGGCCGAGTCGTACTCGCGGCGCTGGAGGATGCCCTGCATCGTGATGAGCCCGATGAGGCCGTCGTCGTCGTCGACGATCGGGACGCGTTCGATCTTGTGCTCGTACATGAGTTCGAGCGCTTCGCGCGGCGTCACGTCTTCGGGCGCCGTGATGACCTCGTCGGTCATCGCCTCGCGCACCTCGTCGGCCTCGCCGACCTCGAGGTACGGTCGGATGTCGGTGCCGGAGATGATCCCCAGCACCTCGTCGTCGTCGCTGACGACCGGTGCGCCCGAGACGCCCGCGCGGGCCATCATCTCGTCGACCTCTCGGACCGTCTGGTCGGGCGAGGCCGTCACCACGTCGCGGATGATGAGCTCGTCGGCGCGCTTGACGCGTTCGATCTCCGCGACCATCTCGTCGACGTCCATGTTGCGGTGCATGACGCCCAGGCCGCCCTCGCGGGCCATCGCGATCGCCATCTCGCTCTCGGTGACGGTGTCCATCGCCGCCGTGAGCACCGGCACCTGTAACTGCACGTTCTTCGACACACGTGTCGTCGTGTCGGCCTCGTCCGCTTCCACCCTGCTCTCCTTCGGCCGCAGGAGCACGTCGTCGAACGTCAACGCCTCCGGCACGCGGAGTTTCTCCGAGAAAGGTTCGGGATCGTTCGCCATGTAAACCGTCGCTCCCGCCGGCCCAAAAACGTTGCGAGACGCCCGCTCCGTGCCAGCCGTTCCCGGGACACCTACCCGCCCGCGTCCGGCGATCCGGCTCGTTCGGAACGGCCGTTCCATTCTTTCGCAGCGTAGTTCGATTCGGTGGCCGAGCAGTTCGACCACATCGTCACACGGTTCGTCGCAGCCGACCCGAGATTCGACCCGTTCGACTCGGGATTCGCCGGGATCGCGCCGCATGTGGCCGTCTCTCACGCAATTCTTATACTCGATAGGAAAATAATGATAGACATGGACTCCGCCAGTCCCGCCATCGCTGGCATCGGTCAGAAGACCGCACGCGACGCGTCGAGCGTCGCGTTCACACCTTCTGCCGGCTTCTTCAAACGGGACTTCGCGGAGCACCCGACCTGGACCGTCGGCGCGAACTGGCAGCCCGTCGCCGGTCGCCGATGCGCGTATCGCAGGTCGGACCACCCACTGGCCACGGGAGACGGCCGCGCCTGAGCGCATGAGTAGCTCCCAGCACCCGGTCGCACTCACCGTCGAGCGGCGCGTCGGCGGCGCGACGAAGCTCCTCGCGACCATCATGTGTCTCCCCTTGGTCGACGGCATCTTCCCCGCGCTCGTCCTCGCGGGCGCGCTGGGCGACCCCGTCGGCATCCTCGAAGTCGGCCTGCTCATCTTCGGCGGCAGCGCCACCGTCGCCGTCGTCCTCGCCGAGATGGACGGCTCCCGGAAGGAGGTCGCGACGGCCATCCTCGCCGTCGGCGCCGTGCTGATCCCCGTCGCCGCCGTCGAAGCCGCGCTGGCGCCGACCATCCGCGACATGCTGAACATGTCGGTGTTCTCGCGGTTCGCTGGTCTGGTCATCCTCACCGTCGCGGCGAAGACCGCCAGCGCCCGCGTCGGCGAGTACCTCCCCCGCCCTGCGATCGTCATCGCGCTCGGCCTCGTCGCGAGCTTCGACCCGAGCGGCGTCTCGCTGTCGGTGACGACCGACCCCGAACTCATCGGGCGCGCGGTCGCCGCGGCCGGCGTCGGCGTCGGCTTCGCCCTGCTCGTCGCCCTCCTGGGCCCGTGGCTCCGCGCCGTCGTCGACATCGACCGCTTCCGCTTCGGGAGCGCGGTGGCGCTCGGCGTCCTCCCGCTGTCGATCTTCGGACTCGTCCCCGGCGACGCCCCCATCGCGCTGGCGGTCCTGGGCGTGACCGCGCTGTTCGCCTTCGACCCCGACGGCGACCGCGAGTACGACGGTGTGAACGGCGTGGCACCGGCAGACGACGCCGCGGTCGCCGACGGCGGCGACCCCGCTGACCCGGATGACGAGCCGGACGACGCGAGCGACGACGAGTCGGAGTCGGTCCCCGGCCGCGTCTCCGACTACGTCACCACCGATGACGAGCGCGCACCCTGGCTGTGAGTCTTCGTCCGATTTGTCGGTGACGGCGACCGCAACGCTGCTCGACTCGTGACCGCGAACAGCGTGAAAGCCCCGCCCGTCTCGATTCGGGCGTCTCGCTGCGCTCCTCGGTCGTTTCACTCCCTGCGGTGCTTGCTTCGCCGTCCTTCGTCGAGACGGCCGCCCCTTTCATTCCCGCCCGCACAGACTGTCCAGCCAAGCTACGCGGGTGGGAATGAAAGCCCCCGTCTTCTGCGGGAACCTCGGCGGAGTAAGCACTGGAACAAGCGAAGCGAGTGAATGGCGCAGCGAGCCGCGGGAGCGCAGAAGACGGGGGCTTTCACGCTGTTTGCGGTTGTATTGCCACTCGGTGCCGTCTCCGAAGCACAGACTCATAGTCGCGAGTGGAAGGGCTTACGGGTGGGCACGGCGATACGACGGTATGGCAGACAATCGCGTCGTGCAGGGGCGGATGGTCACGCCCAAGCGCCTGGCCGAGCTGATCGAGGGCGAGTCGGTCATGGACGCCGAGGCCATCGAGGACGCCGAGCGGGACTGTCCCGACTGCGGCGAGAACGTGCTGAAAGTCGGCTACATGCCCGGCGTCACGTCGTTCGTCACCGGCTACAAGTGCCAGGAGTGCGACTGGGCGGAGATCGAAGACGACGACTGACCGCTCCGACCGGCAGAGACCGAAACCCCTTTAGTGCGATTGGGCTTATCCGGTGATGCAGGCGGGGTCGTGGCCAAGTCCGGCATGGCGACTGACTCCAGAGGCAACGGCGCCCGGGACGACACTCCAGCTGATATACTGAACGGGTCGGCTGATCACTGACCCTGTGATGACCCTCTGGAGTTCCGAGGCGCTACCGGAGATATCAGTCGATCGGGGGTTCAAATCCCTCCGACCCCATACTGACCTTTAATTTTTCTTTAGCTCAGGTTAGTGAGCGGCGCGTTTTCGACGTTTCTGAAGCACCCCAAAATCATATTCAGGAATCTGTCAGGTCGGGGTGGTCGGCGTGATCGTCGGCCCCCGAGTCGAGTTCTCCGTCGACCACTACCCGCGCCTTCGCGTCTGGGACCCTGCGGTCGGTCACGACCGCTATCTCTACCTCCACCGGCTGACCGCGTATGCCCACGGCGAGATCGACGATCTCTGGACGGATCTGGAAGTCCATCACGAGGATCACGATCGCTGGAACAATCGCCCCGGTAACCTCGAAGCCCGCGAACCGGAGCCGCACGCGGACTACCACCTGAACGGAGGTGCCCTTCCGTGACGGGAGATCGACGCGGCGGTCCTTCTCCTGACGAGTGGCCTTTCCCTCGGAACGAGTTCGTCCCCGCTTCCCAGCTGGTCCTAGACGAAGCGACCGACGAGGAAGTTCGCCGAGCTGTCCAGCAGGTCGAGGACGGTGATCCCCAGTGACCGACTGGGACTCATACCGGTGGTACACTTGCCGGATCTGCGGGGAACCCTGCATCAACCGGATCGGCGAACCCCCGACCCAGGACCGTGAATGCCGTTCCTGCCATTCTGTTCCCTCACTTGATGACTCACCCGCCACAAGCGAGGACCCGCAGCGGATGGCCCCCTCCCATGGGGGCCGGAGAGAGGACCCGCAGCGCACCGCGCGCCGTAGGCGCGCGAATCTTGATGCGGTGCGGTCGCGGGGCGGTCTCGATGACGACTGGCTCACTGTCGATTCTGACTCACTGTAGATGGCGACGGAGGACCCAACCGACACCGGCGGCTCTCGGCAAACCAACTCGAAAGACTCTGTAACCCCGGCTCAACCCGGTAACCCGGCCGAATCCTCACGCGAGTTACCGACGACTGCCGAAAGGGTCTCAGAGTCCTACGCGAAGTATCCCGACCGGGCCCAGCTGCCGCTGACCGAGCGCGACGGCGTATCACTCCGCCGCGACTACACCCGCGAACACTACGAGCCGTATCACAGCGAGGCGATTCGGGAGATCGACGACGACGTGACCGGCCAGCAACTGGTAGCTCGAACGCCCTACGACTGGGGCAAAGCTGTCGAAAAGATGCTCGAAGACCACGAGGACACGCGTCGAACGACGATTAATCTCGAAAAAGGACGCCCCAGCGACCCGGAGTATGCTGAGTTCTCCGTCGAGGCTGTGACCCGCTGGTTCGCTTCGTATCAGATGAAGTATTACGCTCAGATGGAAGGCTGGCTCCGCGAGCTAACCGGTGGTGAGCGGCCGTCTGGTGGCACGTCCACAGCTAACTTTGCTGATCCGCATATCTGTCTCCTCACTCTGAGCGCGTCCTCGATGCCGGACGGCGAGCGAGTCGCGCCTGTGGATCATATCTCCGTCCGACGGAGTAGCTGGAACAGTTGCTACGATACTCTTCGGAATACCATGCGGTCGCTCGGCTACGATTGGCAGTATGAACGCCGTTCGGAGCCTCATACGGGAAAACGTGGCGAGTACGGAATTAACCGCTGCTATGGCCATGACCACGTTGTCTTGGTCGTCGACGGCCCGGTCACACCGAACGACCTCCGCCCGGTGATTGAGAAACACGTCGAAGAGTGCGAATGGGCTGGTGCCGACGCCCACGATCTCGACATCCGGGACTGGGATGCGAACGCCGACGACGTTGGTACGGTCGAAATCAAGGAACCGGAGGAACTGGAGAGTACTGCCCGGTACGTCGCAGATTACGCTTCGATCGACCCACTCGACCTTCACGAACGCTCGGAAGAATACATCATGTGGGCCGCCGCAGTGACCGCAGCGAACGCGAAGACTCAGAGCCGGTCGGACGCTGCCGGTTGGGCGTCGACCGCAGACGCCTGCAAACAGCGGTACGAGTCTGACCAATCTGACCAGTCTATCGACCACGGCGAGAGCGTCGTTCGGTCGTCGACTCGCGGTGTCGACCTCGAATGCGCGAAGTGCGGGAGTCCCCACGAAATCGTACAGGACCAAACGCTGAGCGCTGCCCGGGTAGGCGACCAGTCGACCGCAGCTGCCGACGGCGGCCTCGACCGCGAGGGTGAGCTGCGCAACCGATGGCCGTCGGCCCGTGCTGCCGCATTTGTCGGACAGACCCCGACAGAGAAACGTCAGCGAGATCAGATCGAGCAGTACTTAGAACGCTACCCGGACGCGACACCGACCCAAATCATGGGTGCGCTCGGGTTGCCCCCCGACGCTCGACGGTTGATCGAAGAAGTAGACCATGGGGTCGATCCATCCGAACCTGTCTCGTTCGACCGTCCGCCGGAGTGGCAGGTCAAGAGCGTTACTGTCGGTGAAGAGGAATACCCTGCATCAGCCGGAACAGGCGTTGAGATGGTTGATACAATTGATTATTTGGACCGGCTTCTCAGAGAGACGAAGTTAGGTTGTGAGAACTCCGAAGGGATCTACTGGCGATGCGATAGAACTGGAGTCTGTATTTATGGCGGAGAATTGATGGCTCAGTACCTAATCAAGCACGGAATTGTCCACCCAGAAGTAGTTAATTCAGTCATCACTAAAGTTAGAGTTCCTGATCCATCTGGCACCGGGACTGTTCGGAAGTAACTGGGGGTATTCCTGCTATTTTATCGAAAACTTTTGGCAAATGTAAAGGTGATACATTCTAATTTCTTGATGATGAAATCGAATACAGATTCTGAAGATCTTGACTATTGGACTTTAGGCCAGTTCATGGAGGAACATTATCAGAAGTTCGCCATCATGGGGATCTTCGGTACTGTGTCTGTCTTTTTGTCTGGCAACTTTCCTGGAGAGAACTCTGCAATGGTCGCTCGGATTGGGACTTTTGCTAGTTTAATAATATTTAGTTTAGCAGCAATTTGGATCTGTTTCCACGCTTTCGGGATTGTATTCAATGAATTTGCTCAGGGCCGGCGTCCCCTTCCAACAGAAATCGGATTTATCGTGCTAGCACTTTGTACCGGGGCGTTAGTGTATTCAATCGGAGCAGCAATTACAAATTATGAAGAGGTGTATACAGCATCTCGCCAGCTAGCAGTAATTCTGGTCATAATTGTAGTCTACATTAGGGTTTTCCCACTATCTGAATTGTCTACCGATTCAAAATCGGGACAAAATATGGTACCTATGGGAATGATTCTTGCTTTCCTTTTTCTAGTTTCTTTGTCTACTGGAGGGGACTTGATCCTCAACTCAATAACTAGTTATGAGACAATCCGAATTGCTGTTGGTGCTGCTGGTGCAGGAATCCTACACATCTACTGCTGTTTGAGTGTCAGGGGGTACATCCGAATACTTCAAGAACGAGATCTATCGTTCTATACAGAGCAGATCAATGAATTGATCCAGACACGGACATTGCCGGTCTGGAGCATTGATACTTCAGCTCTGTTTTCGGCATTTATCTTTTCTGTCTACACTTATCTAATCTATTCTAATTTTAGCTTCACGAACAACGTTGGGTACTTTTCGATAGCGGATCTTCACTGGGAATCTTTTATCATCTATCATCTGATGGCGATTTCAATCCTCCATATAGTCAGATTATTCGACAATATTGCTGACGATAATCAGATATCAAATATCAATCCTCTATTTATCTCGGCTGTAACCGCTATCGTCCTTTTTTCGGAACTCGTCCTGATTGAACTCGGATACATTGGTGTCCGTGTGGTCCCCATGTGATATAGTGAGAATGATAGTCTATACTGGTGTGCCTCCGTACTAATATTATACTTTCACCACGGTCGAATCTTGCTTTTTACTAGTAGAGATAGATGTTCTCAGTGTAGCATGGCTACCAACAACGAAACCTCGTCGTTCGAGGACTTCCCTGAGCCGGAGACCTCGGACGACGATGGAGGTTCCGATTGGATCGACCTCGAACCGGGCGACGAAGTGACCGGCCGCATCACGGGCTTCAGCCCGAACGCCGGCCGGAACGGTGTCGTGGAGATCGACGGTCGACCCACGTACATCACTGCAAGCATCCGCCGTCAACTTATCGCCGAGCTGGTCGAGGGCTCGCAGATGGCCCTCCGTGTCTCGGAGGAAGAAGAATCCTTCGAGGACGACGACGGCGAGGAGGTGACGTACAACCCCAAGGAAGCGAGGTTCCGTCGATGAGCCGGTACCGCAACCGCTCGGCTCTCCAGGCGTACAAGCAGCTGGACATCGGGACCGCGTTGGCCCTGATGCTGTTCGCCGTCGTCGGCCTGGTGCAGACTGGTCTGATGCTCGACATCGTGGAGCTGCTGACCAAATACAAGTTCCTCCCGCTCGCGGCTTCATACGGTGCTTACGCCGTTGTCTTCGCATCCAGCGGAACCCGGAACCCGCAGAACTACCACCCGATCGAGTGGATGATCGTCACGCTGACCGGTGTCATCATGACCGCGAACGCGTTCATGGTTGAGGTCCAAAGTGCGGTAACGAACCTGAACCCCTGGGCCAGCGTCGTGATCATGGTGCTGATGGTGGTTACTGGCGCCATCCTCGGGAAGTGAGAACATGAGGAAACCAGTCCAACAGGTAGTCGCTTTCGCTGCGGCCCTACTGCTCGTTGCCTCCTCGCTCGTCGGAGCCGCGACGCTCGGCGTTGGTGGCGTCGACCACATCGACGACATCAACCCGATCGGAGAAAGCGAAGCTGTCGCTCCCGTCGTGGCCGCTGGTCTCGCTGGGATAGCTGTCGGTTCTATCGCTGCCGAAGCCTTCTTCGGCGATACGCCGAACGGTAGTGAGTTGCAAGCTGAAGACGCTTTAGAAACCGAGAAGAACGTCTATCAGGGCGCGATTACTCAGGGCCAGAACAACGAGATCCTGGGCGATTCTTACAGCAACTATCTTCAAGACACTGAAACTGTTGCGAAGATGGAAGCTAAGAACGCGTACATTCGCGCTCTGAATAACGGATCGAGTGAGGCCATCGCTCGATCGAAGGCTCGGGAAGCTGCTGCCGACTACTACTCAGCCAAGCAGGTCCAGAGGCTGAACACGTTCGAAGTGTCGATGAACTACACTCACACCCTGCGTAAACAGCTCCAGAGTGCCGGTGCTGACCCTGGGCTTGTCTATCTCAACTACACTCTCGACCCAGATTCTGGCGGTAGTGTCACCAACGTTTCGTCGTGGCAGGCCACGAACAACGTCACCCTTGCCAACGGGACGACTGTCTCCTACCAGAGTGCTTCCGTCGCTCTTGACAATCAGAACTCCGGCGGCGGAGATTCGATTGTCCTTGGTGTCACTGAAGCCGATTACGCAGGGTTCAACGACAACAGTGGACCCGGTACGACGATCGACCTTGGGTCAAGTGCGAAAGCTACGTTCCACTCTGTTGACGTTGCTCCCCCAACTGACAACTACGCAGCCCAGTCGTATCTACAACTGGACGACACCGTCCAGATGTGGAGTGAGATCGAAGCGCAGAACGATAACGTGCAGGCCCAGCTGGACACCTTCGTCAACAACACGTATTCGGCCTACCAGTCGGGCGAGATCTCCGAAGAGGATCTCGTCGACCCGTACCTCGGTGCCCGTGAGTACTCACCCGACGCGCAGTATGACACTTGGGCGTTGCGTAGCCTAACCTCGATGGGTGTCCAGCCGCCCGAGAACATGAGTACTATCGGCCGTATGAACATCACGGATCACAGGACTGGTGAACAGTTCACTGGTACCCTGATGTCCGATGGCATTCCGCAGTCTGGTTCGTTTGAACTGGGAACCCGTTACGACTCGGAGGAGTTGACTGGTTACCAGTTCATCGTTGACGGCGATAGTGAGACCAGTCACGAACTCACTGGTAACTTCACCCTCACTGCTGTCCACTACCCCAACGGGACGGCAAAGAATGTGAGTTCGGTGGACTACAACACTATCAACTACCAGACCACCAGCATCGAGGAGTACAAGGACCAGTTGGCCCAGCTGCAAGAGACTACCGCGGAGATCAACGCTCGTCAGCAAAAGATGCGTAACTCCGGTGGTGGTGTCGGTTGGTTGCCCAACTTCGGAGGCCTCGGTGGCTTCGGTGGGGGTCTTCTCACCGGAGGTCTCGCCGGGATCGTCGTTGCCATCATCGCAGTTGTTGCCATCCTGGCGCTGCTGTACCCGATGCTTGGGCCGATGCTCCTGAGCTGATCAACACCCCAATCCTACCCAAATTTATCGAAAACATGAAACGAATAGCTGTTACGCTCGCGCTCGTCATCGGCCTTGCTTTCGTCCCTGCTGTGTCCGCACAGGCCGCCAACAGCACCGAGAGCGGCGACGGTATCGAACTGCCCCAGCAGTCCGGGACGCAGATAGAGGACGGCCTGACGCTGCTCTCGTCCTCCTACAACCCCGACCGCGGTACAGTAACGCTCGTCTTCCGCGCCGAACAGCCTACGTCGGTCACCCTGGCCGACGCTGGTGCGTTCATGGAAGAGGGTGAAATCAACCGGCGTACAGAGGTCGTCGACGGCAAGGCGAAAATGGAATTCGCCGTAACCGAGCAAAACGGCTTCGTCGGCGTCTCAATCGCCACGAAAGAGACACTCTACGGCCACCCCATCAAGATCGGTTCGACCGACTTCGTACCGGGCGGTCCGTCACCTGAGGATACGTGGCTCGCCGGCTCGACCGTCTTCGTCCTCTTCGCCGTCGCGCTGCCCGGCGCGTTCTACGCCAACCGGAAACTGCGAGGTGTCGAGCATGACCAACACTAACGGCCCGCCGAACCCGCAGGCCCCGCCGTCTCCGAGCAACAAGCGGCTGATGCTGGAGGTTCTGAAAGCGACCGGTATCCCGCTGATGTTCGGCCTGCTCTGCCTGACCGGGCTCGCTCTGGTCTGGTGGTACGGTCTCCCGGCACGGCCGATCTCCATCGTGCTGCTCTCCGGGCTGATCGCCGGTCCGTTCATCGTCGTCTACTCGTTTCTCTTCGCGTACGTCTACCAGAAGCGCCTCGACGTGCCGATCGTCCTGCTCGACCCCGACGGCCAGGAGTGGGGCCTGAAGTACCTCCACCCCGACGAGTTCGGAGAGTCCGAGATTGAGGGCGACCGACTCGCCACCCGCCACGGTCGCGCCACCGGAGAGACGATCTACTTCGCCGAAGGCCACCGCATCGAGCAGCGCGAAGACGTCGACCCCGAGACGGGCGAGAAAGAGACGGTCCCCCGGCGCGTGCTCACGTCGACGTGGGAAGGCGAGATCTCCCACCAGAAGTTCATGGAGAAGAAGGCTTCCCTGAAACAGCAGCGGAAGAAACTCGTTCCACTGGCGTTCGAGGGGCTCAAAGCCCGTGCCGGTGCGGACATGAAGGTCCTCGAAAACACGGACAAACTGGCTCACTCGCTGCTGCTCGGCGCGGAAGAAGATTCCTTCCTCGCCGACGGGCTGAACCCGATGGACTTCGACCTGGACATCGACCTCGACCGCACCCTCGGCGGGCTGATCCCCAGCCGCGAGGAAGCCGACGACCAGGAGGAACGCGCGGCGGCCGAACGGCCTGGGTCAGCCGACATTCAGGAGTCGACCGACCCACTGGAAGAACGCGCTCAGCCCGACGGCTCACCGGGCAGCAACGGCCACCAGCCCGGCAGTGAGGTGAACCATGAGTAGCTACGACGGCAGTTCCCTGGGCATCGGCGCTGCGGAGTTCCGCGAAGTGGCCGAGGGCCGGCTGACCGAGAACAACCGCGTGTATCCGCTCGCGCCGTTCCTCGACGGCCGTGCGCTCCGTCGGTACGTCCACTACAAGCGTCGGTACGACGAGATTCTTCGCATCAACGAGGACCACGACGCAGATCTCCCGGCGACGTTCGAACAGACCCAGTACTGTCGGAACCTGATCGCCGCCCACGGGTCGCCCGTCGCAGCGGCGGCAGTCCGCAACGGGAACCTCGCAGTTCTCTCCTGGCTGTCCGGGCTGACTCGTCGAGAGTCGGATTTCTCCAGCGCCCAGGTGTTCTCCCAGCTGGTCCGCGACCTCCGCCGGCCTGGATACCTCGGTGTATTCCTCGGCATGACCGACGGCGGGAAGACGAACTCCGCCCTGGTCGGTGCCGGGCTGCATCTCCGCGACGAGCCCGACGCGATCCTCGCCACGAACGTGACCACCCTGGAGTGGGAAGAGCGTGAGCTGAACGAACGGACGCACATCGTCGAATCCAAATCGGATCTGGAAGAGTTGTGCGAGTCCTATTCCGACGTGGTGGCCGTCCTCGACGAGATGAGTACCCAGGCGAACGCACAGACCCAGAGCTACGAGGTGAACAGCGAGTTCTATCCGCTGGTGACGTTCAAAGCGAAACTCGGGCTGCGCTTGTTCGTGATCGGCCATCGCGAAGACGGATACGACATTGCTCCACCGATTCGGGAACATGCCGACCACATCATCGTGCAGCGCGCCGAGGAAACTGGTCTCGACAAGACCGAGTACTCCGCGGAGTTCTACCGTGATCTCGTCGACGGCGAGCCCGACGACCTCGCGTATACGCTCGACCCGGTGCCGCCGATAGCCGGGACGTACGAACCCGACGAACAGGCCCAATTCGATATTACTTCGTAGCGAGCCCGCGAGCGCCCCCCTTAATGGGGGGCCGAGCAAGAGAAGAAATCAATTCCAAATAATGTCAAATGTATCTCGGTTCGATTAATTAACTGGTGTTACGGCTTCCTCGTCCAACTCCTCCAGTATCTTCTTGTGGGATTTATTACCGCGATTTTCTTGTAAAAATACTTTAAGAGACTCTCTCGTTAAGTCCAGGAGTTCAACAACTGTCTTTTGATTCAAATTTGGCGCACTTCCGTGTACGAGTCTACTTCTTTTATTGTATGAATCACTCAATGTAGACTGTATATCTAAAGCCTCACTTTTGTCATTTGCTAACAACAGTGCCCCCCGCTGAGATAACCGATAAGACATTTCTTGGTTCTCACTTGATTTTAGGTATATCGCTTCAAGCGCGATAACTGAGTCTAATAACCGGTCGTTGAGGTTTTCCCTATTGAATGAATTTGAGAATTTCTCTATAGCAACTCGGTAACTCTCGGGGGGATCTTCAATATTTTCATTCATATCTGTCCAAAATTCAATAAACTCTTCTTCCAAATCATCCGATATTACGTAATTCTCATCTAAGAACGGAACAGTATCCGACTGGAAATTGAATCTGTTGACACCCACGTGGAATGGTGAAATAGGTTTGGTATATCCGTCTTTAAGGAAAATGTCCCCATGGCTTCCGAATAAACGGAGTGCTAAAACTACATCCATAAATGATTTGATGGCCTGTTCTTTGTTATCCTCTCCAAATTTATCAACAGTATATACCTTTTCTACAACAGTAACTGTCCCGGAGTCTTGTTCAGCGTAATCAGTAAACTCTGACAATGATGATGTCCCAAATTTATCGCTATCGTCGCATTTTATTCGAAGATCATCTTCTAATTCGATGACCTTGTCTGAATTTTGTAATTCCAGTCTTTGAATCACTGCTGCTGCCTGGTATTCTACTTCATCGGCTGCAAGATACTCTTCAAACTCTTCATATGTTTCGTCAAAAACATCCGCATCAAATTCTAAGTCGCCTTTCTTCGTTAGATATCTCTTTAAGAATTTTGGTAATGTATCCGTCTTAATCAATTCTTCTTTCTCACTCATGTCCTCTACGACACCTTGATTCAGTGCATATCCCACTTCTTTATCAAATATGTCGCTTGATTTGAATGCACCTTCACACTCTTCGAATTGTGGGAAGTTTTCCCAATTGTTCTGTAATTCATCTGCTATTTGTGCTGCCCTTCGAGAACCAATCTCTTCCTCCTGTTTAGTGGCGACATGTGTCCCGAATCGACTCTCCATTGTATTCATGTCTGGGACACTATCAAGGATGGTTACGAGAGATTCTATAAATGATTTTAAGTTATCATAGATCGTCTCGTCAGAGAGAGTATCGTTAGCCATTTCTGATTCACTCATGGTCTATGTGAATTTGACTCTTGCTTATTAACATTTTCGAACAATAATATTATATCTGGCCAAGTTAGCACCGAGAAGACTATCACTATCGCTTGTGCTATGTCGCTATTTGCTTTCTGCAAATTCAAGAACCGTGTGTTCGTAACTGTAAGTCGATGTCCCGTTCTTGTCACAGTAACTACTAAGATTCGCTGGATCCACCTCTTTCCTTAGTTGGCGCTCGAAAGTAACAGTCACCTCCTCAGCACATTCAACAACGACCGCGATATCGGGATCGTCGTGCGACGGCTTAATGACGTAATCACCTACAGTAAACGGATTCTCGGCGAATTTCAGATTGTCGTGCTTGTATGTATACAGACCAATGTCCTGATCGTCACAGTAGGAGGATAGCAATGCCCGATCGAACTCCCGCCAGTCCGCGGGACCTTCATCCAGCGAACTCGGGAAAGCAACTCGAACACCCTCGCCATCCAGCTCCTGCCCGTACAGTTCGATCTGCGTTTCTGGAGGTAGTACCTCGACGACAACCCCGACGGACGGGTCTTCTTCACCCTTCTTCTCCACTCGGTCACCTGGCTCGAACGGATTCTCAGGCTTTTGGTTCATGTTCGCCATGTTCGGCCCGAGGTCCTGGAGATCGTTCATCGGCCTCGACGCCAGGTGTTTCAACTTCTCCGGCTCGTTGCCCGAAAACTCCTCTTGCGTCTGCACCTTCGACTCCAACGTCTGAACATGTTCCCAGCCGAGTAGAATCAGGGAGTCCTCGTTGTCCCGGTGCCACGCCATTACGATGATGTCGTCCTTCGAATCGTTCTCTATCAGCGATTTCGGCAGAAATGCAGATACGTCACGAGAGGTCTTCACGTCGACCTTGTACCCAAATACCTCGAAATCGTGCCCTTTGAAGCTTTCAGGATTGCATCGGCGGATCGCGTCTTCGTTCTCCCACTCCCACATCTCTGCAGGCAGGTATTCACGACAGAACTGTTCGAAGGCCAGCTCACCCAGATTCCCAACTCGCTTCGCATCTTTGTCCTCTGCTCCCTGCTTCTCTGCCTGATAGTCCGCCCGCACTCTGTCGATTTCGTCCGGAATATACTGATACACATCATATTGACAAACAGCGTTTGAGTTATACTTTCACTTTCACTCCACTGATGGCTGGCTCTCTTTTACACACCCTCCGTATTGGTCGCAGTGCATGATGCTGGACGAATGGATTAGTTGCCCTGATGGGTGTGAGGCTCCGGTTCGGAAAGTAACCCTCCCAGAGAGTAGAATTGGCCTTCAGTGCGTCGCCTGCGGCAGGAGAATCGAGGAACCTGTTCGCAGAGCTGACCCCCAATCCAGACGGATCGACCTCTAACTACTACTCGTCGATCGATTCTCGAACGGCCTCGACGACGAACTCTCTGCGTTCCTCGTCGGTCATGTCTTCGTCAAGGTCGTCCAGTTCCCCCTGGAGTTCTAACTTCAGGTGAATCGCGTCCCGAACCCAAGCGCTCCGATTGTCTCCGTATTCGAGTTGACTATTAATCTCGTCCAGAAGGTCCTGAGACATGCTAATAGTCGGCTGAACCATTTGGTTGTTGCTAACGCAGGAAGCCGTTAATAAGTACCTACCAATAACCAACTACCAACAACCAATACTTATTTGGTGTAACAGTAGTTGGTAATTGGTAATGGCACAGTCAGCCAACCTCCACGGCGATTCAGCTCGAACCGAATCGGTCGACCTCCGCTGCCCCGACTGCGGACACACGGAGAACTGCACCAGCCACGCCGCAGCGGCGTCCCTCCAGACCTCGAAGCCCTGCCCACACTGCAACCGGATGATGGCGCTCACGGAGGGGTCCGTGTGAGTCCGAAGACCGCGGCCGCGCCGGGGTCGCCGGAGGACCTCACCGTGTGGGACGCCCGCGAGCGGTTCCTGGACGAGTGCCGGATGGACTCGACCGAGGCGACCGTCCGCAGCTACGCGAATCGACTCGCTCGCTTCTGCGAGTGGTGCGACGAACGCGGGATCGAGCAGGTCGACGAACTCACCGGCTGGCTCCTCGACGAGTATCGTCGGAGTCTCACCGAGGACGCCCCGGTCACGGTGAAAGGCAAGATGATGTCGGTGAAGCAGCTGCTCGCCTACCTCGAACGGATCGACGCCGTCGACGACGATCTCGAAGACAAGGTACCCATCCCACAGCTCTCCGCGGCCGACGAACAGAGCGAAAAGAAACTCGCCCCTGAGGACGGGACTCGTCTCGTCGACTTCTACCGTGATTCGGTGGAGTTCCGGGCCAGCCCCCAACACACCCTCCTGGAAGTCTTCTGGTTCACCGGCTGTCGGATGAGCGGTGTCCTCGCGCTCGACCTGGACGACTACGAGAGCGACACGGGGACGCTCCGATTCGTCAACCGCCCGGACTCCGGCACCCGGCTGAAGAACGGGAACAACGGCGAGCGCCCGGTCGGCATCCCGCCCGAGGTCGTCGACGTACTGGACGAGTACGTCGCCCGGGAACGGGTCGACAAGCGCGACGACCACGGACGGAAGCCGCTATTTTCCTGTCGACAGGGCCGCCCATCCGATACGACCATCCGAGCGTGGGCGTACCTCGGAACCCAGCCCTGTCTCTACCAGCACTGTCCGCACGAGCGCAATCGGGAAACGTGCAAGTACCGCCGTCGTAACTACGCGAGTCAGTGCCCGTCGTCGCGGTCGCCCCACCAGATTCGAACCGGATCGATCACCTGGCAACTCAACTGCGGTATCCCCATCGAGGAGGTCGCCGAGCGGGTCAACTCTTCCCCCGACGTGATCCGCCGGCACTACGACGTGGCGACGGGTGACCAGCGGCTTGAAGAGCGTCGTCGGAAGTACCTCGGAAACCTTTCACTTTCTGACGGGGGTAACGATGAAAACTGACGCCTCGCGCCCTGTCGCACAGCGAAATCGGCGGAAGACTGGTCCCTCCGACCCCATACCGTATTTAAATCTCGGTAGTTTCATCTTCGAGTTCTCCACACCCATATATCAGCGCGAACCGACCGTCATTCACCCGCTAAACTCCTTCAACACCGTCCGAATCGACGTGTCGACCTCCTTGAGTTCGTCGAGTTGGAGCGGATCGGTGGTCACGAAGACGCCGTGGCCGCCGACGATCGTGCGAGTGATGGCGCCCCACTCGAAGACGCGGATCGTGAACTGGTACTCGCCGAGTTCCGTCTCCTCGTAGGTCTGCTGGGAGGTGAATCCGAGTCGCTCGTTCGCGACGAACGGTTCCAGATCGGCGTCCTGTTCGAGGTCGCTCCGGAGGTAGAGCTGCTGGTAGTCGTCAGCGGTGAAGTACGTGATGCTGCGGAGGTCGTCTCCGATCGCGGTGCGACAGACGCTGACGAGTTCCGATTCGAGTTCGCTCAGATCTTCGGGCGAGAGCATGGCCGACGGTACGGAACATGGCTGTAAATCATCACTTGCCAGCGGGTAGCCAGTCGTACGCGTGACGCGTACCGGCTGCGGAGCGATCCGGACCCGGATTCCCGTTCCAGATACCGCCGACCGCCGTTCTGGAACACGAGACGTTATGTACGTAGCTGACAGTGATGTAGCAACCAGATGGCCAGTAGTTCGTGGCGGCGGTTCCGGCGGAACTTCTTCAGCGTGCTGTGGGTCGTCTTCGTCCTCGCGGTCACCCGCGTGAAGAACGTCCTCACCGTGGCCGGACTCGGCGTCGCCGCGTTTTACCTCTGGCAGTTCGGTTCGCTCGCCGTCCAGTCGAGTCTCGCCGCGGCGGGTTCGAACCTCGCCGTCGCGGCCGGCGCGGTGCTGGGCAGTCTCCTCAGCTTCTTCGGGAATCCCGGTCGCGGACTCGTCGTGTTCGTCGTCGTCTTCGCGGCGGTCGGCGGCGGTGGCGCCGCGCTCGCTACCGGGAGTGACCTCGCCACGGGGCTCGACAACCCGCTCGGGCCCGAAACGGCCGACACCCCAACGAAGCCCGCACCGGAGACGAGCCGTTCCGAGCGATCGGGCGAGTCGTCCGGGTACAGCGGCGACTACGACTGCGAGGACTTCTCGTCGCAGGCGGCCGCACAGGAGGTACACGAAGCGTCGAACGGGGCTCACGGGCTGGACGGGGACGGCGACGGCGTCGCGTGCGAACGCCTCCCGTGACCGGTCGCCGGATACGACCGCCCGCGCCGCGTCACCCCAACCAGACGCTCGAGAACGAATCGAAGTACTCGTCGCCGGTATCGACGAGCACGTGGTCACCGCCCAGCGCCGTCACCCGCTGTTTCACCTCGTCGACGTGGGCGTCCAGTCGCGACCGGTACGTGTCGGCCAGCGACTGGCTGAAGTACGACCGGCGGGTCGTCTCGCTCTCCGGGTCCGCGAACAACGCGTCGCCCACCACGTCCGGGTCGCGTTCGTCCGGGGCCATCACGCGGACGAGCAACACGTCGACTTCGTTGCGCGCCAGCGCCGACACACCGGACTCTATCGCCTCGGGTTCGGCCAGGCAGTCGGTCAGCACCACGACGAGCGACCGCGAGCGGATCCGGTCGGCGTAGGCTTCGAGCACCGTCTCGAAGTCCGCCTCGCCCTCTGGGTCGAACCCGTTGATCTGGTCGATCAACCCTAACACCTCGCCGCGATTCGATCGGCCAGTGTCGAGTCGCTCGGAGCGTTCGCCCATCGTGGAAAAGCGGAAGTCGTTGTGCTCCTCGGCGGTGAGATAGCAGAAGCCCAGTCCGACCTTCGCGGCGTACTCGAACTTGTGGCGCTCGCCCTCGCCGTAGTCCATCGAGGCGGAGGCGTCCAGCAGGACGTGGACGGTCAGGTTCCGCTCCTCCTCGAACTGCTTGATGTAGTACTCCTCGGTGCGGGCGAACAGCTTCCAGTCGACGAGTCGGGTGTCGTCGCCGGGGGAGTACCGGCGGTAGTCGCTGAACGTGAGTCCCTCGCCGACGCGCGGTGACTGCTGTTCGCCCTGGCGGACGGCGGCGGTCTCCCGGTCCAGCGCCGCGTCGAAGCGGTCGAGTTCGTCGAGGAAGTCGGGTTCGATGACCACGGGTCACTCCAGCAGGTCGGCGATCACGTCGTCGGGGGTCTGGCCGTCCCGCTCGGCGCGGAAGTCGAGGATGATCCGATGCCTGAGGACGGGCGCCGCGAGCGCCTCGATGTCCGCTTCGGAGACGTGGTTGCGCCCGCGGAGGAAGGCCCTGGCCTTCGACGCGACGACCAGCGCCATGCTCGCCCGCGGGCTGGCGCCGAACTCCACCGCCTCGGCCTCGCGGGTCCGCCGGACGAGTTCGATGGCGCGGTCGCGCAGGTCCTCGGCGATGGGGATCTCGCGGACCAGTTCCTGGGCCTCGCGGATCTCCGCGCGGGTCAGCGCCTGCTCGACGGGGACCTGTCGGCTGCGGCTGGTGTACAGGTCGACGATGTCGCGCTCCTCGTCGGCCTCGGGGTAGTCGACCAGGAGCTTGAACATGAAGCGGTCGGTCTGGGCCTCCGGCAGGGCGTAGGTACCGCCCTGGTCGATGGGGTTCTGTGTCGCGAGGACGAAGAAGGGGTCGGGCAGCTCGTAGGTCTCGCCGCCGGCGGTGACCTGGCGCTCCTGCATCGCCTCCAGCAGCGCGGCCTGCGTTTTGGGCGTCGCGCGGTTGATCTCGTCGGCGAGCACGACGTTCGCGAAGATCGGTCCCTTCTCGAAGACGAACTCGCGGCCGTCGTCGGTCTCCCGGATGATCTCGGTGCCCGTGATGTCCGAGGGCATGAGGTCAGGGGTGTTCTGGACCCGCGAGAACGCGAGGTCGGTCACCTCGGCGACGGTGCGGACCATCGTCGTCTTGCCGAGGCCGGGGTTCGATTCGAGCAGGGCGTTGCCGTCGGCGAGGATGCACACGAACAGCCCTTCGAGCACCTCGTCCTGGCCGACGATGCGCTCGCCGACCTCCTCGCGGGCCGTCGCGAGCTTCGCCTGCAGTGCGTCCACGTCGTCCGTGTCGGGTTCGTCTTGCATGAGTAGGAAGGTCGTCGACCGCTAGCTGGCGCCGTCGTCGCTACCGCCGTCGTTACCGTCGCCGCTCTCGTCACCGTCGGTCGAACCGTCCCCGGAGCCGTCGCGGATCCGCCGGTTGTACTCGCGGACGAGGTCGGCGTCCTCGACCTGTTCGGGTGCGGCGAACTCCGCCTGCTGGCTGTCGACGCCGCCGGAACTCCCGCCGCCGGCGCCGCTCGACTCCCGGTCGGGGAACGTGCGGTCGTCCTCGATGTCGCGGCCGCCGCCGGAGGACTCGATCTCGGCCGTCTGGTTGTCGTCGCCCGCGGAGACTTCCTCGCGGTCGCCGAGGACGCGGTCGCCGTCGAGCAGTCCGGTGTAGTTGCCCGGCTCGTCCGTCGACCCGTCGGCCGTGGGCTGGGGCCGGTCGAACAGCGCCAGGTCGACGACGGCGACCTGGACCGTCGCGAGGCTCAGCGCGGCGACCACGACCGCGACCGCCCCGAGACGGCCGACGTTCAGCAGGCCGACGGCCGAGCTCTCGCGCAGGTCGGCCAGCACGTCGCCGTAGAGCCGCCGGGCCATCCGCGAGTCGGCGTCCGCCTCGACGGCGTCCCGGGCGGTCCGCAGCTTCTCGGCGACCGACGGGTTGACCGCCTCGAACTGCTCGACGAGCGGCTCGCGCAGTCGCACCCAGACCGCGACCGCCAGCGCGAGCGCGCCGACGGCGGCCGCCACCGTCGCCGAGCCCGGGACGGCGACGCTCCCGAGGTCGCGGCCCAGCGCCGAGCCGACGGGCTCGGTCACGCTCGCCGGGACGCGGAGCCTGTCCGGCAGCCACGACGGGGCCAGCGCCGCGAGCGCGAGATTGACGCCCAGGAAAACGGCCGCGGCCTCGACGACCCCGGCCGTCACGGCCGCCTTCCGGGCCTCGCTGCGGATCTCCCGGATCGCTTCGTCCATCCGCTCGCGCGAGTCCCCCGACGGGACCGTCTCACCGCCCCGGTTCGCCGCCTCGCTCGGTCCCGCCCCGCCGCCCGGCCGCTCCGTCATTCGTATCCCTCACAGGTCGTCTTGTTCCGGTTCGCGGGGTCCGAACAGAGGGCGCGCAGGTCGGACCGGAGGTCGGCGATCGTCTCGTTTTTCCCGTTCAGCATGACCTCGCGCGCGCGGACCTGCTCCTCCAGGTTCGCCACGTCCTCCTCCAGGTTCGCGATGGTCTCCTCGTCCCGTTCGACCTCCGAGCGAAGGCTGCTCACGTTCGACTCGAGGGCGTCGATGCGGTCGTCGCGCTCGGCGAGTGTCACCTCGAGTTCGTCGACCTCGCTCTGGAGTTCCTCGGCGCGGTCCCGGGCGTCGGACAGGTCCGTTTCGAGGCTGTCGACCCGACCGCGCAGGTCGGAGACGGTCGACTCCAGTTCGTCGCGGCGCTCACGGAGGTCGGAGACGGTCGACTCCAGTTCGTCGCGTCGGTCTTCGAGTTCGGTCACTTCGCCCTCCAGCCGGGAGACGTTCTCGTTGGCGTTCGCGAGCCGCTGGCGCGTCTGCGCGAGCTGGGCCTCGGTGGTGTTGAGCTGGCGCTCGGTCCGGTTGAGCGTCCCGGCGACCTGGTCGACGTCTTCGGTCCGGGTGTTCAACTGCGCCCGCGTCTCGTTGAGCCGCTGGCGCGTCGCCCGTAACTCGGTGCGGGTCTCGTTGAGCCGGGCGGTCAGCTGGGCTTTCTCGGTGCGGAGGGCGTCGTTCTGGGACCGAAGTTGCTGGGCCGAGTCCTGGTAGAGGACGGTCGCGCCCGCCGCGCCGGCGGCGGTGAGCACGACGAGGGCGACCAGGCCCAGACTGATCGGTCGGCCGATTGCGCTCACGGGAGACCACTCGTGAGTGAGGTGCGGCCGCGATACACTTGAACGCGCCGGACGATCACTTCGGTTGAGAAGACGACCAGCGCACCGAGCAGCGCGCCCCACCCCCAGGCGTCACGCACCGAGCGGACGCGCGTCGACTGCTCGCGAGCCAGCTCCGCGATCCGGGCGCCCTCGCCGGGACCGAACTCGCGACCGCCGGTCACGTCGACCAGCCGCTCCAGGTCCGGATCGACGCCCAGGCGGGCGTACTCGACGGGGTAGTTGGCCGCGTAGGTCGCGCCGAGCAGGTCGCGATAGCCGGCCTCGCGAGGGGTGAACTCCCCGCGGAAGGTCCGGTCGGCGACCTGCCGGAAGGTGACGTTCGCGACGGTCGGGCGCTCGTCGCCGCGGTAGGTGAGCGTCGCCCGGCTCCCCACGCGGGCGTCGCTCACGTCGGTCACGCCGGTCTGGCTCCGCGCCGGGTCGCCGATGGCGTAGTTGACCGACTTCGTGACGACCAGCGAGTCCGGCCGGTCGAGCAGGCCGTCGAGGCCGCCGTCGTCACCGTAGGCGGTCAGCGAGACGACGCGACCGAGCCCGAAGCGCCACGAGGCGATCGCGGGCGTCCCGTCGCCGGTCGCGACCTGGTAGTCCGCGCCCGCCTTGACCGCCACGTCGTTGGCCTGCGAGGGACTTGCCGTCAGCGTCACCCCGGAGGTGATGAAGGTGTTCTGCCTGACGACCGTCAGGTTCTGCCCGCGGAACTGCCGGGAGGCGCCGCCGAACAGCAGGCGCAGGCGGCTGGTCTCGTTCGCGGCGAAGTACGAGCCGCCCGACTCCTCGGCGATCCGCCGGAGGGTGCCCTCGTCGACTCGGTCGCCGGCGCCGACGGTGACGACGCGGACGCCCTCCCGGCCCAGTTGGCTGGCGACCGCCGCGGGTCGCTCCACGTCGTCGGCGCCGTCGGACAGCAGGATGATCGTCCCGGGGTTGTCCCCGAGCATGTCCGCCGCGCCCAGCAGGCCGACGGCGATGTCGGTGCCGCCGCGGGTGGTCTGGAGCCGGCGGATCCGCTCGCCGATCGCCTCCCGGGCGTCCTCGAGCGGCTGGCGGTCGGCGATCCGGAAGGCCTCGCCGCCGAACGCGACGACGCCGACCTGGTTGCGGTCGCCCAGCTGGTCCAGCACGTCCAGCGCGATCCCCTTCTGGGTCGAGAGCCCCTCCTCGGCGCTGCCCGAGATGTCCACGAGCATCACGATGTTCGTCCGGCCGCCGGTCGCGTTGCCCATCCGTACCGGGAGCATCGCCGCGATGGGGGACTCGCCGTAGCTCCCCTGCTGGTAGGCGTTCTCGCCGCCGACCGTCACGAGGCCGCCACCGTCGATGACGTGCTCCTGCAGGGCGCTGACGTTGCCCAGCTGGCCGGCGGGGGTGTCCTGGACCACGACCGCCGCGTACTCGTCGAGGTCGCCCGGCACCGACGAGGCGTTGGTCACGTTGTACAGCGACCCGAGATAACCGCGCAGCGGATACTCGCCCTGGGCGACGTACAGCAGCCGCGGCTTCTCGACGACGCGCACGTCGTGGTAGAAGACGTCGTTGCGCTGGTAGACGTCCTCGCCGTCGACCCTGGCGGTCACGCGGTGGTCGCCGACCGCCTCGAAGGTGTGGTTGACCGCCAGCGATTCGCCGGCGGCCAGTCGGCCCGTTCGGACTTCCTCGCCGTCGATTTCGACTGTGACGGGGACGGCGTCGTCGGCTTCGACGCCCGAGAGGGAGACGGCGAACTCGGTCGGGAGGCCGACGCTCGCCGTCGACGGACCGGCGACCGCGACCGCTCGTTCGGTCCGCTCGGGGGAGAGTTCGACGGCGCTGACGGTGGCGTTCAGCCCGCGAGCGTCCTCTGCGGCGGCCGCGAGGCCGCGACCGGCGGTCACCTGCCCGTCGGAGACGACGACGACGGTACCGTTCTCCCGCAGGTTCGCCGCGATGCCGTCGCCGAGGCGCGACTCGTCGCCGCTACCGACGGTCGCGGTCGTCACCGGGACGCCCGCCGACTCGATCCCGTCGACGAGGTCGTCGGTCGCGTTCGGGAACGCCCCCATGCTCGCCGACTCGTCGGTCAGCAGCGTCACCCGCGGCTCCCCCGGCGTCTCCCGCGTCTGGACCGTGTACGGCCCCATCGCGCCGACGACCAGCAGCGTGACGACCAGCAGCCGACTGGCGAACAGTAGCCGCCGACTCCGCGCGGAGGCCGACCGGGCGCTCGCCTCACCGCGGAAGATCAGGTAGGTCAGCAGGGCCAGCGCCACCGGGAGCGCCGCCAGCGGCCAGAGCTGTTCGACCCCGACGGTCAGGCCGTCCAACGAGTAGGAGACTGCGAGCGGGAGCGGGGCCGTGGGAACGCTGGTCGACCCGGCCGCCCACACGACCGACAGCGCGGTCGCCATCACAGCTCACCTCGCCGGCGCAGGTAGCCGACTTCGAGGACGACGACGAGCAGCGCTCCGAGGGCGACGAACTCGGTGACCCGCTGGGGAACGGTCCGCGTCTCCGTGCGCGTGACGTTCCCGACCGGCCCCGACCGCTCGTTCAGGTCCGCGGCGTCGACCGCCGACTCCCGCTCGGAGAGCAGCGCCGCGCTCTCGGCGGTCCCCCCCGCGGTGTACACGCCGACCTCCCGGACGGTGACCGTCGGGCCGGCAAGTCGGCCCGAGGGGCCCTCGATCCGGTCGGCGCCGAACCGGACGGTGTCGCCCGTCTCGTGGTTCAGCGCCGACAGGGGTTCCCGACCGGCCAGGTGGAAGACGGCGCGCTTCCAGAAGACGGGGTACTGGTAGTTGTACTTGAAGCTCGACCGCTCCTCGATGTAGCCGTAGTACAGCAGCCGCCCCGACTCGCGGCGGTCGGTCGCGACCAGCGGCGTCCCGTCGCGCAGCTCGACGAGCGTCTCGCCCGACCGCAGCGACCCCGTCACGTACTCGTCGGGCGCCTGGAAGTCGATGCCCTCCGTCAGGTCCGTCTCGGCGGTCCGCCTGACCGTCGGCGCGGAGCCGGTCGGTCCCGGTTCGATCAGGAGCAGGTCGCGCAGTCGGTCGGGGATCCCCTCCTGGGCCTGGACGGCGACGCCGCCGCCGCTCGCGACCGCGTCTCGGCCCGCCTGGACGTTCCCGGGCAGCAGGGCGTCGCCGTCGACGTTGCTGTACAGTATCACGTCGTAGTCGCCCTCGACGGTCGTGGGCGGGCTGTCGACGGTCAGGTCGACCTGGTCGACCAGCGAGAGCGCGGTCGTCAGGTAGCGGTTGCGGTCGTTGGTCAACACCAGGGTGTCGACCGTCGGGTCTTCGGGCGCGACCACGGGGACGGCGTCGTCGGTCGCGAAGTCGTCGCCGGGCGAGAGTCGCGCCTCGCTCGCTCCGGCGGGGACCGGGAACGTCACCGTCGCCACGTCGCCGCCGGCCAGCTCGACCTCGCGCTCCCGGTCGCCCAGCGAGACGGTCCGGGTCGCCGACTCCGCACCGAAGTTCCGCACGGAGAACGTCACCTCGGAGCCGCCGAACCGGCGGTCGACGAAGCCGACGTTGCCCGCGCCGCCCCCGGCGAACTGTCGGAGGCTGACGCTCACGTCCCGTGCGCGCAGTCCCCGGACGGCGTCGGCCCACTCCTCGCCCTGGAAGTCGCTCAGGACGACCACGCGCACGTCGTCCTCGGCGAGCGCTCGCGCCTGCGCCACGGCGCCGCCGAGGTCGCCCGGGGCGTCGGTCGCCTCGAGGCCGTCGAGCGCGTCGCGGGCGGCGCTGGGCGGCCCCCGCCGGAGCGTCACCTGCCCGCCGCCGTCGGTCGTCACGACCGACGTCCGGGTCGTCACCTCCTCGCGCGCCGCGCCGAGCGCGCGGTCGAGTCGGGTCTCGCCGCCGTCGGCCGTCGCCATGCTCGCGCTCGTGTCGACGACCAGCACCGTCTCCTCGACGACCGCTCGCTCCTGGACGGGGACGTACGGCGCGGCCAGCGACCCCGCCAGCAGCAGTATCGCGAGGATCTGGATCAGCAACAGCAGACTCCGCGATATCCGTTCGAGCAGCGGTGTGACCGCTCGCTGGCGTTGCTCGTCGGCGACGAAGCGGAACGTTGGGAGTTCGACGCGCTCGGGGTCGGGCCGGATGAGATAGAGGAGGACGATCGGGACCGCGACCAGCGCGGCGGCGAGCCCCAGCGGTGCGAGGAACACGTCGGAGAGGGCCATTCGTGTGAGGGCGACGACTGGAACCCTCATCGGTCTTGTGGCGGTCGACTCGCGGACCCGGCGGCGGTCCAGTCTCGTCTAGACTGATAGCCGCCGGTTCGCGGCGACGCTTCACACTGAGGTACAACGGCTTTGCCCGAACGGTGCCTGGACGATAGTAGATGATGCAATCATCCATCGGAACCGAGTTCACCCACCGGATCGACGGCGACCAGTCCGCCAGCGAAGCCGTCCTCGAGGCGGTCGCCGAGCGCGCGGGCGTGGACGTACTCGACCTCTCGGTCCCGCTCTACGACGCCGTCGACCCCGAAGCGCTCGACGCGTTCTACCGGACCGGCGGCGACGCGGCCACACCGATACGCGTCTCCTTCGAGTACTGCGGATACGAGGTGACGGTGTCCGGCGACGGGGAGGTCGTCCTCGACGCGGTGACCGACGACGCGGTACTCGGGTAACGCGTGGCGTCGCCCGCCGACAGCGGCGGATTCGAGACCTGCGCTCACTGCGGCGCGCGACTGTCGGGACCGGAGTGGTATCCGGCGACCTCCCGCGATGACGGCGAGTCGTTCGCGGTGTTCTCCTTCTGCGACGAGGGCTGTCTGGCCGCCTGGCGCGAGGCGTCCGTTCACCCGCCGGACGCGTCGGTCTCGAACAGCTGACGGCAGAGCTTGCGGTGAGCCGCTCGCACGTGCGTGTTGAACGTCGGTTGCGTGATGTCGAGCGACTCGGCGACCTCGCTCCCCGTCTGCCCGCGCGGCGTGGCGAAGTATCCGCCGAAGTACGCCGTCTGGAGCACTTCGAGCTGTCGGTCGGTGAGGTCCTCCGTCAGCGCCGCGCGCAGTTCCGTGGGCGACTGGCGCGGTCGCTCGCGGGTCCGCTGGGCGACCAGTTCGGTGTCCCCGTAGGCGTCGACGAACACGTCGACGAACTCGCGCACGTCCGCGTCGGCGGCGATCTCGACCACGACGGTCGCCGCCCCGTCCTCGACGGTCACGGCGTGGGGGCGACCGCCGTGGCGACGGACGGTCTCGCAGAGGCTCTCGTCTGTCAGCGCGGCCTCGAAGAGACAGACCGGCCCGTCGTCCTCGTACTCCGAGACGACCGACAGGTCCGAGGTCGCCAGCCGCGGTGCGAACGCCCTGATCTCGTCCGCCGTGACGCCCCGGGTCGAGACGAACGCCCGGGCGCGCCCGTCCGCCGAGGGGACGACCCCTTCGACGGTCAGTTCACAGCCCGTCTCGCGCGCGAGATCGACGATCTCCAGGCCCTCGTCCTCGACGACGAACTCCAGCTCGGTCACCTCGTCGCTGACCAGCGCCTTCTTGCTCTCGACGGCGTTGATGGCGTAGGCGGTGGTGTCGGCAAGCTCGGCCAGCACCGACCGCTCCAGCTCGTCGAACACGCCGGGCTGGTTGGCGTAGACGTTGAGCACGCCGTAGAGAGCGTCGTCGTAGACCAGCGGCAGCGCGATCGAGGCGTGGTAGCCGCGTGTCAGCGCCGCCTGGCGCCACGGCTCGAAGTCGGGGTCCTCGACGATGTTGTCGACGACCTGGGGCTCGTGGGTCCGGACGGCCCGTCCCGCGGGGCCGCGGCCGGTCGTCCGCTCGTCGGCGGTGACCGTCGTCGCGTCGAGGTACCCCTTCTCGGCGCCGGCCCACTCGCGGGGGGTGACCTCGTCGGTGACCGAGTCGTGGTCGCCGACCCACGCCAGCTCGTAGGGCCCGACGTCGGCCAGCTGGTCGCAGACGACCGTCTCGATCTCTCCGCGGGTCGACGCCGCCACGAGCGACTGCCCGATCGAACGGATCGTGTCGTTGATTCGGTTGAGCCGCTCGAGCGAGTCGTTTTGCTCCTCCAGCCGCCGCTCGCGCTCGGCGAGCAGCCGCTCGCGGTCGGCCCGGCTGCAGGCGGTCTCGACGGTCGCGGCCGTCGTCTCGACGAACTCCAGGGCCGCCTCGGAGAACCCCTGGGGCGCCTCGGTCGCGGTGACGAACACGCCGTGAGAGCCCAGCGGCACCGCCGCGATCTCGGTCACGTCGTCGCCCGCCCCCGACACGTCGGGGTCGTCGACGATCCGCGTCTCGCCGGCGGTGAACGCCGTCCAGAGCGGCCCCGAGGGGGTCTCGCTCAGGGCGGCCGTCGGGAGTTCGTCGACCGCTCGCTCGGTCCGCGCGGCCGTCTCCAGGTGGCCGCCGTCCCTGTCGTATCGGACGACCGCCGTCAGCGGGAGCGCGAGCGTCCCCGCCGCGTGGTCGACGGTCGCCTCGGCGATCGCGGGCTCGGTCTCGGCGTCCATCAGGTCGCGGCTCATCTCGTTGAGCGCGGCCAGTTGCGCCTGGCGCTGCTCGCGCTCCAGCTCGTAGCCGACCCACTGGGCCGTCAGCTCCAGGAAGGTCCGCTCGGCCTCGGAGAACGGGCGGTCGCGCGCCTCGCGGGCGGCGAAACAGAGCGTCCCGTAGCGTTCGCCGCCGACGCTGACTGCCGTCCCGATGTAGCTGTCGAGCCCGTACGTCTCGTAGGCCCGCTCGTCAGTCCAGCCCGCCGCGGGAGCGTCGGCGACGGCGACGACACCGTCGGTCTCCAGCACCCGGCGGCAGTACGTCCCTGAGAGGTCCGCGGTCCGTCCGGGCTGGATCAGGTCGTGCGAGCCGACGGCGTCCACCAGTTCGAACGTCCCGCCCGCCGTGTGCGAGAGGAAGCCGATATCGAGGTCGAAGTGGCGACGCCCGACCTCCAGAAACCGGCGGAGCTTCTCGTCGAACGAGAGGTCCGGCCGCGAGACGAGGTCGTGGTGTCTGCGGAGGGTGTCGGTCCGCGACCGCAGCGACGCCCTGGCCCGGGCCCGGTCGCGTAACGTCCCGAGCATCCGGTCGAGCTCGTTCTCGGGTCGGTCCGGGCCGCAGAACTCCGACGGCGGCGTGTAGTAGACGTTGTGACAGACCGTCGTGTCGTAAATGAGATGCGGGTGGACGCGGACGATCTCGATCAGTTCCTCGGCCGGGAACCGCTCGCGGTCGTACTGACAGAGCGCGATCGCGTCGGCGTCGTCGAACAGGTCGTTGATCCGGCTCTCGTACTCCATGAACGACTCGACCGGGACGCCCGTCTCGACGATCCAGTCCGTCTCGGCGACCACCCGGAGCGCCTCGAATTCCGCCGTGGCGGCCTCGATCTCCGCCCCGTAGATCTCCATCATCGACTCCGGGTCGAACGAGCCGTCACGGAGGTAGGTGTCCGCGACGCTCTCGAAGACGAGCGCGCCCGATTCGACCGCTCGCTCGACGTCGATGCCGCGGTCGCGGAGCAGGTCCGCGACGGTCTCCAGCGACCGCTCGTCACCGACGTACAGGCACTTCTCGCCGGCGTCGATGCCCTGGCGCAGGAACGGGACCGCCGCCGCGAGTCGCTCCGCCCGGTCGTCGTAGACGAGCGCGAAGTGGTCGTTGGCGTGTCCGTGCCCCTCGAGCGGCTCGACGGGCCCGCGGAACTCCGCGCTCTCACGGAGCGCGTCGACTCCGCTGTCCAGGCCGAGCACTCGGCTCCGGGCCTCGCTGTCACCGACGCGACGGTTCGTACTCATCGGTGGTGACTCACCCCGTCCGGCCTCAGGCGTCCACCCGGCTCGGTCTCGATTCCCCTCGCCTCGGATCGTCGTTGACGTGTCATGATGCTGGAAAGGGTCGCGAGGCGACTCGCCCCGCGATGGTCGTCGTGGAGAGGAGCGGATTTACCCGTATAAGCGAAGCGATGTTTCGTCGACAGTACGTACCGGCTCGGCGCCGGAAACGGGCCCGCCGCTCGCAGGGTGCGGGAGGGTACGGATCGGGTAGTTACCGGTTGCAGGTGACAGCGGCGCCGGCGCACCGCCGCGCGGCCGGCGCGCGGCTCAGAACTCGGTGACGACCTCGACGCCGACGGTGTCGAACTCGCTCATCGCGGCCAGTCGGTCGGGCACCCCGTCGAGCGCGACGCGGTCGGTCACGAGCGCACCGGGGTCGACCTGACCGGCGGCGACCATCGCGAAGATGTCGTCGTAGCGGCGCGGGGGCATGCCGCGCGAGCCCGCGACCGTCAGGTCGTCCTGGACGAGGCGG
>ENA-ORCO01000204-ORCO01000204.1-marine-metagenome-genome-assembly--contig:-NODE-204-length-40838-cov-6.122470_pt1 | contig 40838 bp, 58 predicted proteins | sample MGYA00248633_ERZ508508 | MGnify/ENA primary metagenome ERZ508508 (study PRJEB26179, sample SAMN06268845) | marine metagenome | isolation source: A23 P1 aerobic enrichment on pine of planktonic cells taken...
CGCTACATCGACGAGGACATCTTTGACCCGACGAATCTCGGCACGAACTCCTCGCTATTCGCCGAACAGACGTGGTGGAATCCGATCACGATCAAGGACGCGACCGCCCGCTTCGACAAGTCGAATGACCAGTCACTCAGTGCGGGTTCGCCAGCAAACATTGTTTGGGACAACAGTTCGCTTGACAACCTCTACTCTTACGACGGCAGCACGGGCGAGATTACTGTCGGGGCAGCGGGCGACTATTGTCTCGAATACGCGCTGGACATAGAGCAGATGAACGACCAGTCCGTGTTCTACGCTCGAGCAAACAAGAACGGAAACATTCAGCGGTCCACGCGGTACGTCTCATCTAACACACGGGACGGGGTCAACGGCAGCATCCTCGTCGGTGACGTTGCAAGCGGTGATACGCTGTCGCTGGGAACAGAAGTGGAGGGAACTGACGCGCTTCTAAAAGGAATTACGACCTTGAGTTGGTTGACCGTCACCAAAGTTGCATAGCGAAGTGAATACTTGAGTTTGGGTGGTATCATAAATGACCTGCGTGAAAAGTTTTATTTGATCGCCTAATATTCTAATATACTACTTAGATTGACCCTCACATAGTTGGAATATTACAATGGGCGATGATAATAATCAATTTGATAATCCTAGTAGAGTGGGACAGATAGAGAATGTAATCGTTGTGGTGGTTGACGCCCTTCGGGCAGATCGTGTCGGTGCTATCGGGGGTGGTGATTTGACTCCAAATATTGATTCAGTTGCCGAGTCGGGGGCTTTCTTTACCAACGCCTATACCTGTTCGCCAACCACTGATGCATCAGTTACTGCCATAAATACGGGTCAATATCCACTGTCGACAGTCTACCATCACGGCAAGCTAGTGACCGATGACGAAAAACGGCGTGTTGAATCTGTCCCAACACTCCCACAACTCCTCCAGTCTGAGGGTATCCACACGATTGCTGAGGGCCATTCTTTAGGCCGGTGGCATGACCGGGGATTCGATAGGTATCCAGAATTGGAAGTTGATCAACAAAACCGAGTCGTCAAAAAGCTCTCCCAGATGGGGTTGAAGGGTTATCAATGGGTTAGAGAGAACTATCCAGTTGTCGCAGACTTCATTCGAGACACCTATCAAGAACTCTCTGATGACGTGCAGTTCACTAACCGAAACTACGATCCCACTCTTCTATTGGACCGGAAAGATAGGACGCCTTTCTTCGGATTCATTCACTTAATGGATACTCACTTCCCCTATAGGGCATCCGAAGAAGACATTCAAGAGCTTTTGAAGAAGAAGGAGTATGAATTCGAGGAACTTGAGGAATTGTACGCCCAACGGGAGTTGACTGACACACAGATAGATCGGATAGAAGGGTCACTTGATATACATGACGCTACGCATCTTGATACGCTTCTAGCCCACTACGATGCAACGGTCATGAGTGCAGACCGTAAAATTGGGAAGCTGGTTTCTGAACTCCGAGAGCGGAATCTATACGATGAAACTGCGCTATTTATAATGAGTGACCACGGAGAGGCTCTATTAGAACACAACGTATTGCTTGATCATCATACCCTTCATGATCCGGTCATGCATATCCCTCTTATCACCAACATAGAATCCGATAATGGAAATCAAATTGAACATTTCATCCAACAAATTGATATCGCCCCCACTATATTGGATATTTTAGATATAGGTTCTGAACCTCTTATGGATGGCCAAAGTTTTTGGCCTCTACTACGTGGAGATGGAAATGACTGGGAACGTCGAAGGGCTGTTTTCGCCGAAGAGGCGTACACGCAGCGGTCTGTTGCTATTCGAACAAATGAGTGGAAGTATATTCGCTACTTAGATGATGAGAAACTTTCTGAGGAGAGGGGAGATTCAATGGTATGTGGCTATTGTGAGACGGAACACGGAGATCGTCAACAACTTTTCAATCTCAGGAAAGACCCAGGTGAGGTAAACAACGTACTCAGAGACAATGAACAGGTGGCAGAAGATCTCTGGGGATTGTACCAAGATTTCCTAACGGACGTCTCCGATGTGGATAAGAAAGAAAGACTGGTTGAATACGATGACGAGGAGGAAGTGTTTGATAGATTGGAGTCACTTGGGTATCGATAGTGACGCTCGCTCTATCGGCTGATTCGGGTAGATAGTCGCGTAATTAACCCACCACTCATGACGCGCCGGTGGCCGCGGCCGGCGTCGAGGATACCACGCGGCAGTTTTCGAGGACCAATCATGATTATGAGACGTACGTATAGCGGTGGTACAGCATGACAGGCGCCGGCTCCGGGAGCCTGGCGTTCGGGAAAGAGCAGTCGTTCAAGGGGTCGCTGGAGACCGACGCCAACAGCGACCCGCAGTACTGGCAGTTCGGTCGCGACGAGACGCTGACCGACCTCTCGCTGGATAACCAACTCCAGCGCCTCGACGAGGCCGGCGCCGTCGAGAGTGTCGAGAGCGTGAAGCAAAACTTCGAGGGAGCGGTCGGCGTCGAGGCGGCCATCTCGTCGGATACGTTCAACGACGTCGAGGACCTCGTGTTCAACGACGGGGGCACGCAGTTCACGAACGGGCGGCCCAACTCAGGGAAGATCTACGCCGGCGTCGACTACATGGACGGCGTCGCCGAGCGCGAACTGGTCGGCTGCATCCCAGTGGATTTCACACCCGTCAGCTACGAGCAGGGCGGGATGACGACGTTCTCTATCTCGTTCCTGTATGCGACAGAAAATCTCGACACGACGATCACGCCGTCGAACGTGACGGCGGTCACGGGCGGGACGTCGGCGCCGTCGCATGCAATCCGTGTTGACATCGACGGCACGACGATCACGAAGCTCCAGTCGGCCGAGATATCTATCAGCAACATCGCTCGGTTCCAGTACGGAAGTCAGAGCCCAGAGCCGATCGACGCAGTCATCGAGAAGCCGGAGACAGAGGTCACGACGGAGGGCATTTTCACCGGCCCCTCGCGGCTGGAGTACGCGCTCGGGGCTGCCGACGCGACCTCGCCACAGGACCGGATCGTCTCCGTCCCCGGGACCATCGACATCACCATCGACGGCACCCAAGTCTCGACGTACAACTTCAGCGCGCTCAAGGTTGCGACGGAGGCCTGGAACAGCGTCATCTCTGAGGACGACACCACTGAATCGCTCACGTGGAACGCTGACGGCGAGCCGGCGGTGAGTATCGCATGACGTTCAACGAGACATACATCAGCTTCGACGACTCGATTGAGGCCCTCGAGGAGCAGATCGAAGAGATCGCCGAGCAGCTGGACGACCTGGACGACGATAACCCAGTCGTGCCTGGATTGCAGAGCCAGCGATCACAACTCGCGACGCAGCGGAAGGGCGCGATTTGGGCCCGAGACCGCGCTCACGAGAGCGATGACTTCCCGATGTGGGACGAGGACGTCGACGGCGTCACTCTCAGCGGTGTTCGGGCCGGCGCGTTCGCCGGCATCGAGAAAGAGTCCGCCCAACGCGACGGTGAGGGGACAGACCTCCTGCTTATCGCTGACGGCACGGTCGACGCACCGTACGTCGACGACGATGGCGACGACGACATGACCGCTGCGGCGGTCGGCCAACTGCATCCGTACTACCGCGACTGGGCCAGTTCCCGCATCGACGAGTTGATGGATCCAGAGGGAAACGTGATCGGCTCCAGCGACTCGCCCGAGGAGACCTGACTGACGATGAGCTGGACCAGCAGACTGTCTATCGGTACTCTCGTGCGGTCTACATCGATAGAGGTGGGGATCCATCGACGTTCGATGAGATGGACTGGACCGCGGTGCTGGACTGGCTCGCGATCCACGACATCCTCGACGTCCGCGGGACGCTGGGGTGGACGGGAGACTGATTTATGAGTGAGTTCGACGCAACAGGCACGCTTGTTATCGACAGTATCGAAGGCGCGCAAGCTGAGATTGAGGACGCGTTCGCGGTCAGTGCGTCCTCGGCGGCGAACGGCTCCAGTCGTGCTGGTGGTCGGGCAGTCCAGCAGGCCGTCGACCACCTCGACCGCAATCTCGACCTCAACGAGACACGCAACGATCTCCTGCGTGAGCTTCTGGAGTCGTCTGAGTCACAGCGCTTCTCGAGGGCCCGAGGCAGCGGCCGGACACTGGGGCTGCTCGGGGCCGGGTTCGGCGCTGTCGGTGGGGCGATTGCTGGCCTCTCTGGCGCGTTGACTGGCCTTCTCGACAACCTGCCCGGGAGTGGACAGCAAGATGGAGGACCGCCACCACAAGGCCCTGGGGCGTCGCCATCACCGGCGCCGTCTCCTTCCCCGTCACCATCCCCAGCGCCACAGCCAGCTCCGGATCCCGCAACGATCACGTCTTCGGACGTCGTCGAGCAGCCGGCGACCATCTCGGCGACCGATGTCATCACGGACCCCGCATCAATCCTGTCCGAAGACGTCGTCAACTCGCCGGCGGATGTTTCCGCGTCGACGGTTGTCGCTCAAGCAGCCACACTGGGCCCGGCGGCTGTGATCGGCACCAAAGCTGCCATCGCTGCAGACGACGTGATCAGCTCACCGGCGTCACCGAGTATCGGCGATATCATCGATCCAGTGACAGACATCTCTGCCTCAGACGTCCTCAAGGCACTCGGGATCGGCGGGGCCGCCGCCGGCGGTGCGGCCGCGGCTCGGTCGATAGGGCTTGGGGGCAGCGGTGGGCTTCCATCCGGGACGCCTGGCGGGCTCGTCCCACCGAACATTCTTCCACAATTGCTGAAGACAGCCAACGACTTCACAAGCGACGACCTGCCTGGGTTCGGGGCAAGACAACAGAACCGTGGGGAAGTCCGGCGTGAGACAAACATCAACAGCGAGACCTCTGTCACAGTCCAGCAGGATGCCAGCCTCGACCGTCGGGAGAAGCAGGACATCATCAGTCAGACTGTCAAAGAGGTTAAGAACGACCTTGAGAGGAGCATCTAACCCATGCCGGCCCAATCTTACCCAATTCTCGAAATTGATGCAACGATTGAGGGGACCTTTCGCACTGGCCGGTTCGAGATGCGCAAAGCCACCGTCGATGAATCCATCCGGACAGGGCCACTCGTCGACAACGGCTTCAGTCAGGTGTTGTCCGCGATCTCTGAGATCGTCGACGACGTTGAACTCGATGGCATCACCGTGAACAACGGCGCCGGGCAACGCATCTGGGATATCGACTTTGAAATCAACACTGGTCCTGATGACGGCCAGTGGGGATACACGAGTGATGATACGGTTCTCAACGCCGCCAGTGCGACTGGAGGTGACCGGTATCAAAAGACACAGGTACTGCTCAACTATCTCGAAAAGGGACAACCTGATTCGATGACGCCGGCGAGACTCATCTACGGGGGCTACGCTCCAGACGGCATCTTTTCAGAAGATCACGTCGATGTCTACATTGAGGATCCTGGTGGTGAGGTTCGTCGCGACCAGAGTAGCAGCGTTCCTGGCAGTCTGACGTGTGTTCGGACACTGGATTTGAGTCAACCAGTTAGCGCAACGGAGCGGACGGGATGAGCTCATGACTAGGACACTCTACGCACTGAGAGTTCCGGACGCAGCGCTTGAACAACCCAGTTCGACGCAGTCGCTCCAGGTCGCGAGTAACTCACCGCTCAACAGTGACTCGCCGGCAGTCGACTCATTGGCCGCCGAACCGGGATCACGTCCTCTTGCCGGTGTTGTGGCTGGCCAATACGCTGATATTATCGCCCGCGAGTTCGAGGAGTTGTTCTCAGCGACAGGTATCGAGGTCGTGCCGTGGTTTGGCGATACCAACAACCAGCGGGACGCCTACGTTGCCCTCGAGGACGTTACCGTCGACCAGGCGACAGCACGGGAGTCGCGGCTGCAGCGCTTCGATGGACAGCTCTCTCAGGCTGGGACGCAAGAGGATCACCAACGGGCGTTGTTCTGCAACCCGCAGCCCGTCGACAATCCATTCGGATCGACTGCGACGGCAGAGGTCGGCCTCTCAACACAGGCATCCGACGTCCAGTGGTGGGACCATGTTACCGGCGCCACGGCTGCGGCAACTGTCCAACGGACGATGGCGGGCGAGCACGACGACATTGACATCTACGACGCGACCGAGCCCGGGTACGACAACCCGGTGCTCTTGCACGAGATCGCCTACGACGCCGAGTGGCCGACCGACGTTCGGGTCTGGGACGACTACAACCGCGACAAGGTCGCGACGACGACTGTCAACGGCGAAACGCGGACGATCGAATCGACGTGGCAGCGATGCTTCGTCACCAGCCACGAGTTCGCCGGGGTGCCCGTCCTAGAGAGTGACAAGCTCCGTCTTGAAGCCGACACAGACAACCAGCTGCTCTCGGCGTCGAGGTGGACTGGGTCGTCATACGACAGCGTCTCGCTGGGGACTTCGGACTGGAGGCTCCGGGCGCTGGATCTCTCCCGGATCGGCGTCGAGCGCATCGATGCACAAACCGAGTGGGTCAACACCAGCAACGGAGGCACACACCGGTTGGACCTCACGCTCAAACGTGGCCGAGAGGACGCGCTGTGGACGGTCCCCGACAATGGATCCACGCCGCCGCAGGGGCTCATCGACCGGCTGAATCCCATCGCCAGCCCGGCCGATCAGGCCGCCGGCGAGGTGCTGGACATCGTCGCGAACTCGGAGGTGCGAGAGTGACGACGACGGTGCCTGGCCGCGGCTGGTACGTCGAGGTCGACCATCCCGACGGCAACGTCTGGCGGCCGGACGTCGTCGGCGAGCCCACGCCACAGCCGACGATCAATGGCCTGCCGCGGCTATCGGTTCCTGTCCGGGCAAGCGACCGTTACGCCAAGGGTGACTTCGACGGCCAGCCGATGCGGGCCTGGTTCAACGGCGTCCGGCTACCGGTCGACCAGGTCGACACGCCGCGGGCGACTGAGCAGGGCTGGGTGCTGGAAGGCCGCGGCGCCGTTGAACTCGACGAGCGCGTCCGGATGGAAGTGGACACGAGGGCAGCCCATCTCGTTGCTGATGATATCATCGGGCAGACGCCATACACTGCTGACGTCGACGCGCCACCGAGCACATCCAGCGAGGAGTTGGTCCAGGAGGCCGACACGCAGAGCGAGTGGGGCGATGTCCTGCAGTCAATATCAAGTACGACACCGCTGACAATCTCCAACGGCGCTCTCTTGGCCCAGCAGACGTCGTGGTTGCGCGAGGCTGAGGCAGAGGACTTCTTCGGTGGGACGACCTCTGAGTCAGGGGCCAGCGACGGCGAGATGGTCCAGATGAGCGATACGTCTCACTATTTGTCGTACTCCTGGACGCCACAGTACGATGTGCCAGCGGAGACGCTTGCGGCTTCGATTCGGCTACGCGCCCCGAGTGGTTCTGGCCCGGGGTTCAACGTCCAGATTGACGGCAACACTGTCTATGATATCGCGACTGGTGGGTGGGGGCTCGACTCATGGAGTTTCCTACAGCAGAGTGCCGATAGCAACTCGCCGGCGGTTTCGGCCGGCGACTCGGTGAGCGTCAAGATTCAGATTGATGGGGAGAACGGTAACGTCCTCGAGGTGGATACGCTCGGGCTGACGGACGACCGATACAGCTACTCCTGGCCCAGTTCCGTCAACAGTGATGGCTACCTGACCGGCCCGCAGCCCCATCCACAGCAGCTGCTCCAAGAGACAGTCGACGTCGTCACAGCGCTCGCTGTCGAGGGAGCGCGTCTGGAGACCGCGTTCAACGACGTGAGCAACAGCCAGCAGATCCAGGTCTCGAACGACCAGGGAGGGACGTTCATCCCATCGGACGGGAGTGAGACGAACACGGAGTCGATTGACGTCTCGTTTGCCGACGCCTCTGGGACTCTCCGGGCTCGCTTCGGCCTGAGCCGGTACGGGAGCGGTCGGCAGCAGTCACCATCGTCGGGTTACAACGCCCAGTCGGTCGACCTGTACGAGCTGTACGCGGAGCTTAATGACACGCCGTTGATCATCAACCAGACGTTCGACGACGATATCTCGACGGTGCTCAACCGCATCGCTCCGCCGGGCACGGTCTGGCAGGCTGTCCGCGACGGCGACTCCTACCGTGTCGTCTGGACCGAAGCCGGCCAGCGGACGACCGACTCCGAGGACGACGTCTCCAGCTGGGAGTTCGAGCGCCAGGTCGAGCAATCCGTCGACAAGGTCGTCATCAAGGGCTCGGTGCTGCGCCGTCGGGATGAGCGCGTGACTGTCCAGCACGACACGGCCGTCCCACTGGACGAGAACGAACTCGTGCATGGCCGCGAGACTGTCTACGATCCCGGCACGTCGACCGAGTACGTCGAGGGCCAGGACTACACCCTGAACGCCCAGCCTGGAGAGTTGATCGCACTATCCTCAGGGAACATCAGCGACGGCCAGGAGGTCGCCGTCGACTACGGACATCGGCCTGTCGGTGAGTCCTCGACGGACGTATCTGACCCGCACACCATCGTCCGCTCGATCACAGGGCTGACCAGCGACCGTGAATGCACACTCGTCGCGAAACAACTCGCCAGTGAGCTCGACACGCCGGTCACCGAAGGGACGGTCACGTTGTCCGCGAACCGGACAGACTGGTCACTCGTCGAGTCACGGGCGTTCGAGGCACTACCGACGCCAGACCTGGTCGACATCCACGACGCACAGCCGTCAGCCACCGGGACTGACTTGCGGATCGGCTCCCGGCAGCCCCTCGAGGAGATCATCGACGACATCCGCAACCGTGTCTCGCAGAACGCCGAGCGGTCGTGAAACCTGTCAGCATGGGGGTTCGCTTACAAACCACTCGCCACAAAATTACCATATGGCTGATCCACTGACTGCAGGTGTGCTGACTCTCATCTTTGCGATGGGCTGCGTGACGATTCTCCTATTTAATCGTCAGATCAACCAGAACAGCCAGGAGATCGCCCGGATCAAGGCTCGCGAGCGGTCCGTCGAGGCAGCTTTTGAGGACCTCGACGAGCCCGCGCCACCAACTGAGCGGTCTCGGAGCGAAGCTGACAAGATCCGCGAGTGATCGCGGTTTAGACGACCCGTTTGTAGCGGCCAACCTCAGGAGTCCAACTACTTCTTAACCTACACTTCTGAGGGACCGCGTTGGTTAAGACCTGAGCGGGCCCGCCAGCGGCAGCGCTGTCAGAGGACGTCTCTATACTGGTAGTACACCTCAAGCGAGAAAACTAGCAAGATGAAGTTCACCACAGTAGCGGCTACTCCCAAAACTGCCTGTCCCGCGGCCCCGAGCGGAGCTGTCGCATCGGCTACGAGGGGAGCAAGGCCCACCCACCGGAGCAGAATGAACCCACCAATGCCACCTGTGAGGGTGAACCAACCGAACGCGAGACCCACGATTGTGGCGATTACCCACGCACCCTGGTCGTTTTGCTCATCAGCCATGTGGGTGGCGATGGCTTCGGAGGTGGTGAAGGCAACGCTATCCCGTCCACCCACCCCCACAGATAACAATCAGTATTTGTGAATCTAGCACCACCCTGCGAGTGTTTCCTGCCGCTGTCTGGCGGTTTTCTCCGGAAACGGTGGGGTGCCTATCCCACCAGAACACTCGAAACGCGGGGTGTCGCCGGCAGTCTATAAACCGTATGTCGCTAATAGCAAATGCAGGCCGCTACTAATCCTCGGGTTCAAGACCGAGTTTCTCCGCGACGAGTTCGGGATTCTCGACGACAACCTCGAACAGCGCCGGGTAGAACTGCTTGTTCTTCGGCAGGTCGTCGCCGTACTCCTGGTAGTAGCGAAACTCCAGCTCCTTGTACAGCGCGTCGAGTTCGTCGAGCGTGTCCTCGCCGACGTAGAACGTCCGGCCCGTCGTATCACGAACACTACGTTGTTGTGGTGCTACGTCGTCGTTGCTGTCGGTTTCGTCGTTGTCGTCGTTGTCCTCAACAGCGTCAACTACGTCGTTTTCCTCGTTGTCGTTGTTGTCGTCGTTGCCGTCGTTGCCGTCGCCGGTGTTGAAGCGACCGGACAGCCGGTCCTTCATCCGGTCGTCGCGATCTTCGTCGCTCATAGCTCGGCCTCCAGGTGGGCGGCGATGTCGTCGAACACAGCCTCCATGTCACTCGACTCGTCGTGTTCAAAGATCGAGACGGAGTTGTTCCATGCCCGCTTTAGCGCGACCCGTTTCCGGACCTCGAACACCGGGACCGCGTCGCCGAACGTGTCCTCGAACCAGTCCATCATGCGTTTGGATTCGCCGTCGGGTTCGACGCGGTTCGCGACGACGCCGATCTCCCGGACGGTTGTGTCGAAGTTTGCCTCAATGGTGTCGATCTGGTTGAAGAGGATATCCAGCGCTCGCGTCGACGTCTCCTCAGCCAGTGCCGGGATCAGGACGTTCCCCGCAGCGAGCAGCGCTGAGTCAGTCATGACCAGCAGCGACGGCGGCGTGTCGTAGATCACGAAGTCGTAGTCACGCTCCTCCAGGAGACCGTCGACAGCGCGCTCCAGGCGGCGGCGTCCCTGCATCGCCGAGACCAGCTCGGCCTCGGCGGTGAACATATCGATGTTCGAGGGGACGACGTCCATCTCCTCGTGCTCAAGCACGATGTCGGCGAGGTCGCCCTCGCCGTCGGCCAGGATCGACGCCAGATGCGGCGCGTCTTCGAGGTACGTATCAGCAAAGCCGAGTCCTTCGGTGGCGTTCCCCTGTGGATCCGTATCGACGAACAGCACGTCGTGGCCGCGGTTCGCGAGCGCGCCGGCGACGTTGATACTGACCATCGTCTTCCCGACGCCGCCTTTCTGGAGCGCGACGGCGACATGCCTCGTTGTTTGCGTTGTTGAGGTCATACGGTCGCAACGGTCTCAACGAGCGCGTATAATGGTGCGTCAGACGCTAACCAACATTGGGTGGGAAAAGCCGGGTCGTGTTGGTTAGAAGTTAGCGGCCGTGGTCCCGGCCCAGATGCCGAGTACTACACCAGCGATGCCCAGTCCCAGCAGTGCGTAGTTCGCCAGCGGGTTCTTCGCTCTGACGACGTCGAGCGAGTAGTGCGTGTCGTTGATGGGGCTCCACGGGCGGACTCCAGCCGGCGTCAGTGCGTCGGCAGCGATGTGCGACGCGATTGTTCCAGTCCCGACCACGAAGCCTGTCACGGCCGACACGACAGGGCCAGCGATAGCAACTGCCACCGCGATCGCCGTCGTGATCACGCCGACCAGCAGTGCGAACCAGACCGTGTGGGTAGGGCCACGGTGTGTGACACCCGGCACGCGCTGGTCGAGGTCAGGCACCATCGCGAGGGCGACCGCCGTGGCTCCGGCCATGAGGGCGAGCTCAACGAAGCCGGCAGCGATCAGGAGTGTGCCGATCGGGGCGACGAACAGCAGCGCTACGCCGTAGTGCCCATTCTGGTACATTCTATTCGCTTGCCTCGCTATCTACGTACCGAAGCTCTATGTCTGCTCTATCGGATTCACGCAGATCAGCAAACTCTGCTTCCGCAGCGCGCAACGCCTCTTCTTCAGATGCGTCCTCGGGACACGGCAGTCGGTGGCGCACAGTCACCTCAACGAACGGGAGATCGCTTTCGCTCACGCCGACTCACCACCGACCGCTCCGTAGTGATCCAGATCGGCCTGTCCGGGTGGGTGGTAGCTGTCGATCTGCTCGCGTAGCCAGCCCTGCTGGTCCCCGATCCCGCCGAGGTCGTCCGACCGAAACGGGAACGACACGCGGCGGTGGCCGCTTGCCAGTTCGTCCTCGATGTGGCGAACGTAGTCCTCTCCTGCCAGTACGACGTAGCTCGCATACACTGCCTGGAACGAATCGAAGACACGGATCTCGTTGGATGTGTTGACCGACCACTTCCCGGCCTCGTAGTCGCCGATGTAGCTGTTCGAACTCGGCTTCAGCGAGGCGTCGTAGGCCCCAATCTCTTCGTCGGGCGAGATGAGACCGTGCTCCGCAGACAGGATCATCCACTTGTCACAGCAGGTTTCGGCGAACTCGCGTTTCAGCGAGAAGTACGGCGAGTCGTACAGGTCCTTCGCCGCCACTGTCTCGCCGTCGTCGAGGGCGATCTTCGATGACCCACAGCCGACCAGCGCGATGCGTGGCGTAGCAACGCACTCACGGCAGACCTGGCCGTCGGCGTGAGAGAACTTACTGTCGAGTCCTTCGCCGGAAGCCAGCCGGGAATCGCACCAGTGGCAACGATTAGTACCGGTCATAGTCTAACAGTTGCTCCAGTAGTGAGTCCTTCGATATCGGGCCCGCAGTCAGGACAGACCGTGTAGCCACGCGTCGACCCCGACCCACAGACCCACCGTTCAGCGTCGCAGTGCTCGTAGCGACACGGGAGCTTCACACAGGCCGGATGCAGTTCCCGAACGTCGACGTAATCGTCGAGATCAGGCATCGTCACCCACCGGCAGGTAGCGGTTGACCCAGTCCCGGAGATCCTCAGCGAGGGCGTCGTTGTCCGTTTCGGCGGCGTAGGTGCGGATCGCCTCGCGAGCAGCTGGGTCGTCGGCGGGCTCGAGGACGAACGCGCCACGGACCGGTTCGCCATCCTCGTTCTGGACGTCGTACTTCTCGTAGAGGCCTTTGCTGTCAGACATCGGCTGACCACTCCGTTTTTGAGATGTCGATTCCCTTCTCAGCGAGGTACTGCGTGCTTTCACGACCCCAGTCTTCCTCTCCAGAGCCGCGAGTCAACAGGACGTAAACTTGGGAATCGCCCATCGGTCGCATCGTTCGGCCGGCCCGCTGTCCAGTCTGGGACCGCGACGACCCCATCGTCGATGCGAGGATCGCGACCTCGGCGTCGGGGAGGTCGATGCCCTCGTCGCCGACACGGGAGATGATGAGCGCCTCGAGGTCGCCGTCGCGGAACTGCTGGTACAGTTCGTCTCGACGGTCATGGCTCGTCTCTCCGTAGATGAAGGGCAGATCCAGCGCCTCGGCTAGTTGCTGGCCCTGTTTGATCCAGTCCACGAAGATGATCGTTTTCGCATCGCCGTGGCGATCCAGGAGCGTCCGGACAACGTCCGTCTTCGCCGAGTTCCTCGCCGCTTCGATCAGCTGGCGGTTCCCCGACGTGCGCTGGTAACTCTCGCGCTCGTCGTCTGACCCCCACGGCACTGTAATGATCTCGACGTCGGGCTTCTCGACCCAGCCGTCGGCGAACAGCGACCCCCAATCCGTCCCGACCGGCGGTCCGATCAAGGTGTAGATCTCCTGGGCGTCGCCGCTCTCGCGAACCGGGGTTGCGGACAAGCCGAGCCGGGCGACAGACTGTATTTCGCGGAACCGCTTCCAAGTGTCGGCGACTGCGTGGTGACACTCGTCAGCGATGACGAGGCCCCACTCTCGCTCGTTGAACAGCTCTCGATGGCGACTCATCGCCGCCGTGTCGTACGTCGCTATCGTAACTGGCCGAATACGCTTCTCGCCGCCGTGGTACTGGCCGATTTTGCTACGACGCAGATTCGTCTTTTCGAGCAATTCGTCTTCCCACTGGCTGGCCAGCTCACGATTCGGGACGAGGATGAGTGTCTCGCCGCCGATGGCTTCCATCGCTCCGATGGCGCCGATGGTTTTCCCAGACCCAGACGGGCCAACGAAAACGCCGTTCTTTCGGGTCTTGAAGTGGTCGACCCAGTCCCGCTGATAGTCCCGTAGTTCGATGTCGTCGACGAGCTGAACGTCCAGGCTCGCGCCTTCGTCTAGGCGACGCTCGTCGATGACCGGATACCCTTCTTCGTAGAGGCGCTGTTTGACATCAGCCTCGGATCCTGCTTTCAGTCGCATCCCAGTGTCGCCGAAGTACTGGGTGTAGTGGTCGTTGTGTTCGAGCTTGCGCTTTGCAACGTTCTCGAAAACATCGACATCTGCGGCCTGCAGGACAGTGTAGCCGTCCTCGTGCGTGCGCAGACGGAACTGGTGGGCACGATCCCAATCATCCTGGAGGCGACTCTCGAAGCCGCCGTCCCACTCGTCCTCGCCGACAACTGATTCGAGGTCTTCGACCAGCGTCTCGAATTCATCGTAGGGAGCGTTCCAGACGTCAGCCTCGCTCACCTTGTGCAGGTACCCGTCGCCAGTTGAGTCGATCAGGTGCGACGTTTTCGACAGGATGCTTCGGGTCCCTGCAGTGGGGTTGTCGACGACAATCTCCCGCCGGCCCGGGAAGAACATGACACGCTCGTCGTCGGATTGCTCCGGCGAAGACTGGTCTTGTGCCGGCACAACGTCACCCGCGCCGTCTTGCGATTGTGCCGGCGCAACATCAGATTGTGCCGACGCAGACCGGTACTGTCGGACATCATCCAGTTCGTGGCTTGGTGGGAGGTACACTACGGCCCCACCGCCGACGCGGTCGCGGTCGAGGTTGTCCTGTTCGTGCTGACCGACCAGGTACTGTCGGGCCCGTTCTCGCGAGCACCCGACGCGGTCAGCCACACGCCGGGATGTAACGAGCTTGCCAGCAGCGATGACTTCCTCGATTGCGGCCTCGAAGTCTTCATCAACGTAGTCTGGTTCTACTGTGATATCAGGCATCACCGTCCTCCCTGTTCGGAATCTCATCTGAATTGATCGCGTACATGCCGTGACCCAGTGGCTCAACGATATCGTCTTGCTTGAGCCGACCAAGCCGTTCTCGAACGTACTGGGCCGAGTAGCCCGCTTGCTCAGCGATGAGCGGTGCGTTCGCTCGGCCTTCGCGAAGTACTTCGAGGATGGCCCAATCTGCGTCACGCATGTCATCTGCGTCCATGATTGGTTCTGCTGTACTCATCTCCGTTGTAAAAGTGGTAGGCTATCGCCATAAACCTATTGCCACTAACCTACAACCCATAGGTTTATGTTGGTGGCAGAATAATGTGTAGATATGAAGCGCGGGAGCTCGCCGGAGCAAATCGGGAATTCGGACGGTGCTTGGAACACCGCCCGCGCTTCGACCAACCGAAGCATGTCAATCAACACGCGCACCGGACAAAAGTCGTCCGGCACGGAACGAGTTTGGAAGTGGATCGATCAGTCAGACGAGTCGCAGATCATCCCGGAGACGTGGGCCGACAACGGCGGTCGGGAAGACGCCGACGCTGACGAAGAGCGGTACTTCGCTGTCGAGGCACGCGCCGGCCTCCAGCTGGAGTACCGGACCAACGACCGGGGCCAGGCAACCGGCGTCGCCAACCGCGAGCGACCAGCCATCCAGACGCTGTTCGTCACGGCCGACGGCGGTCGCGCTGTTGTCGTCGAGTCCCAGGCCGCCGGTAACGGCGAGACCCTGCGGCCACTGTCGGACTGGCAGGCTGTCATCTCGCGGCCAGAGGGTCACGGCGACCTCGTCGACGCCGACGCTCGCGATGCGTATCGCGCTGTCGTGCGAGACCTCTACCCCGAGGAGGTCGAAGCCTGATGAGCGAGCTTGTTGACGCGCTGGCGGAGCGCGGCTTCGAAGAGGTCCAAGACGCCGGCCTGCCCGGTGGCTGGGCGACCGACGGCGAGTGGACAGTCGCTATCCGGAGCCGGATGACTGGTCTCGGCGGCCTCGACCACGAGGTCCGCGTCTACGACTGTGAAGCGGGCCTCATCTCGATCGGGACTTCCCCGGTCGGTCGCGGCTACGGGTCGAGCCACGGACGTGCCGTCCGCGAAGCGCTTGAAGACGCGGGGTACATGGAGGGTGGTGCCTGATGTCCGCGCAAGAACCGCTGGCGGCGGACCTACACGTCGGCGATCACGTCGAAGACCGCGACGCTGATGATGACGGCGATGCGGCGACGCTGCTGGTCGTCGCGACGCCGCCGGAAGACGCCGACGAGTACGCCGTCGGTGAGGATGCGACGGTCGCGGACTACAACGAGGACTACCCCAGCGACGACGACGTCCTCGAGGTCGTGTACGCGCAGCGAACGTGTGTCGATATCGACAACGCCTGCCGCTACGCGTTCCCGCGTTCGCGGCTGCAGTTGACCGAGCCCGCACACGACCTCGACGCGGGGGGTGGCGACTGATGGCGGCGACTGCGAGTCGAGACATCGCGGCGCTGGCCCAGCTGGACGATCGCGACGTCGCCGCGCTGACCGAGCACATGGACATCTACGCCGACGACCCGGCGACGCGAGACGAGCAGGTCGCGGTCTACAACAAGGGCACGCGGTACATCATCGACCTCGTCGCTGAGACCTGCGACTGCCCGGACATGCTCCACCGGCGACCCTCTGGTGGATGCAAGCACTGCCGTCGCATCCAGTTCGCCCGCGGTGAGCGGGAGATCCCCGCCGGCGTCGACCGGGATGCCATCGACGATTCGCTACTCGAACACATCGATGACGGGGTGTCTCGATGACGGAGATGCAGTACGGCCAAGGCTGGATCGACTGGGCCCACGTCGAGATCACGCCGTTGTCGTCGATGCGTTTCGGCGTCTACATCCCGAGTCCGTTCAGCGACCACGTTGCGCTGCTGGCCTACCGTCGGTCGACCGACCTCGAGGTGGATGTCCGATGATGCGGCCGCCGGCTTGGGCGCTGCCCGAGTCCGAGTTCCGACTCGTCCGCTCTGGCGTGCCACAGGACGTCGACGGCATCAAGATCGGCGCGCCGACCGGCTACGTCGTCTGCTGTGACTGTGGCCGCGGGGCCCGCAACATCGACTGGATCAACCACGGCCCCAACTGCGACAGTCCCGCCGCGGAGAACTGACGACGCTCTTCTCTTGTTTTAAGCGGTACCCCACGCTGACAGTTTGCGTGTTGTCCAAGCGTTAACCAACACTGGTGCGACCTGACCGACGGCTGTTGGTTAAACTATCAATGCCCCCAGCTTTATTTCGATATAGTGACCAGATAGCTACATCGCCGCCATGTCCGAGACATCCGACGGGCCGCTGTGGATCTGTGCGAACTGCGGGGCCCGCCACGACAGCAACGACCCTCCCTGCCGAGAGTGCGCCAGCGAGCAGTTCGCCAAGCTCGAGCCCTCCGAGACAGAGCGACTCGATTCGACGAACCGAGTAACGTGGATCTGCCAGGATTGCGGGACCAGCTCCCCACGGAACAACTCGCCCTGTCGAGAGTGTGGCGGGTTCGACTACGTGAAGATCGACACCGACAGCGCGACTGCCGGCTACGACGGCAGCGATGTCCCGGATGAACCTGCCGGCGACTCAAACCGAAAGCGTGACTACTACATCGGCGTCGTGCTGGGTGTTGTCGGCGTCCTCGTATTCCCGTACTTTTTCTTCCTGGTCGCACTGCCAGAGGCGCTGTTCCAGCTGGGCGGGCGGTCACTGCAGGACGTGCTCGGCGGCGACGCTCGCGACAATCCATATCTGTCCGGCTCGATGCTCATCATGCGCTGGTTCGGCAACTTCCTCATCCTGACGTTCGTGCTGGGATTCCTTCTCGGCCTGCTGTTCATCTTCGGCTGAGGAGACTAACCAACACTCGGCGGCTTCTGCGTGTGATTGTTGGTTAGCGCACTGCTGCACGAAACGCACGAAACCACCCCCTGTTGCTTTATATATCATATCTGAGTACTATCCAGTTACTTATGCTCTCCTCCAGACATGTGTTGGACGAAGAGCGGGTTCCCGACGAGGACCTCGTCGTCCACCGTCGCGACGAGCTTGATCGGTTGATGGCGGCGCTGCGGCCGGGCGACACCTGGCCAACGGATTTGATGTTTCTTATCGGCCCGACGGGCACGGGCAAGACGATGCTCTCGAAGCTCGCCTTTGACCTCCTCGAGCAGGACGGCGAGATGCCGGAGTTCGAGAGCGCGTACGTGAACTGCTGGCGCCACGACGAACGCCGGGATATCCTGCTGCAGACCGTCGATCAGCTTTGCCGAGCGCCGGTCCACGAGAACGCTACCGGTCGGTCGGAGCTGATATCACATCTCGAAGGCGACCCAGGCCATCCGCAGTACCTGGTCCTCGACGAAGTCGACCAACTGCACGACAAGGACGTCCTCTACGATTTGCACAGCGTTCCGGTCAATCTAATCCTCGTCGCGAACCGTGAGGAGGACCTATTCGCTGGCATGGCCGACCGGCTCAAAAGCCGGCTGAGCGTGGGCCGCCGGATCGAGTGCGGTGCATACGCCGACAGAGAGGTTGCCGCGATCCTCTCGAAGCGAGCCGAGTACGTCCTTGGGAGATCGGGCTCTAGGTGGGACGAGCGCGACATGATGCACATCGCCGAGCACTGCGACGGTGACGCTCGGGTCGGCGTCCGCACGCTGCGGATCGCCATCGAAGAGGATGGGGAAGTCCCCGACGACGTCGTCGAACGCATCCTGCCTCAGGCCCGGGACCGACTACGCCAGAAGAGTCGCGACCAGCTAACCGACCACCAGGAAGCCGTGCTCTGTGTCGTCGAAGAGTTCGGCCCGATCACGACCAACGGCGTGATGGACCAGTATCGAGACCGCGTCGACGACGCCCGGACGAAGCGGACCGTCCAAACTTACCTTTCGAAGCTCGAGCAGTACAACCACGTCGAGCGGGCGGGCCCAGACAACAAACCGGAGTGGTCGGCAGTCGAGTACGAAACGGTCTAATCGCCAGACGGCGCGGCACGAAGTTCGCGAAACACCTCCCCTTTCGTTTTGAAAGTTGGTCTTGTCAGTACAGGTGTATGGAAGAGAACCGCATCAGGGCCGACGCTGGAGGGGGCGCGTAAAATGTCGTCAGTCAGCCGTCGCTGGGGGATTCAGATTTCCCTCTTCGGTCTCCTCAGTTTTATCCAACAGTTCGCTGATAACATCGTCGAAAGACGTGTTGGGTCTATCTTTTCTGTCTTTCAAGCGTCGCCACGTTTCAACACTGATTCGGATGGACGTATCTTCGTTATCAGCCATGGTGGTAATGTGTGCATCTATGCGTATATACGCTACCCCATGACTGCAATGAAAAATACGCTACAAAACGCTTATCATGCATGCATACATCTATACTGACGATGGGTGACGGAGACACGACAATTAGAATTAGTCGGGATACGTGGCAGCGGCTTCATGACCGGAAACAGCCCGGCATGAGCCATGATGACGTGATTTCTGGTCTACTAGACCAGGCGGACTCTACGTCCGAAGTCACGGCCGAAAGTTAGTCGCACCCACGCACAGCTCACCAACCAACGAACCCGGCCTGTCCCACCAGGCCGAGAAATCGAGACCACATGCACGAACACGCGCCACACTCACATAGTAAAACGGTATATTTCAGCGGTAGGAGCTACCTACTGGCTGGTTATCGTAGCTTACTGGCGTGTGTCCTGCAGTGGTCTCAGCCCGCGAGCCTGTCTACGCACACGGACTCACCCTACCAAAGCCGAGCCCGTGCACGCAGGGCAGTCTCGATTGTGGCTTCAGGCAGGAATCGAGACCACGATGTCAAACACACACGAGACTCAAAACGATACCGACACGAGCACCGACCAGCGAACCACGACGACCGTCATCTACGACGCCATCGAGACGCTCGGCGGCGAGCGCGAAGAGGCCCCGGTCGGGATGGTCGTCACGCGAGCGGTCACGACCAGTCCCTACCAGCTGCCGGACGTCCTCGACGAGATCAACCGACTCATCGTCAGCGGTGAGCTCTACCAGCCCCAAGATGTGACGATCCGGCCGACAGAGCCCGAGGTCATGGCCGATGGGGGCGTCCGCCCGGCCCACGACGGCGGCGACCTGACACGCTTCCAGTTCGAGATCCTCTTCCAGTTGGCCGAGGCGCGTGACTGCGCCGACTACGGCCTCGGCATCAAGGAGCGCCTCGAAGCGTACTACCAGGAGAAAGTCAACCACGGCCGTCTGTACCCGAATCTCGATACTCTCGTCGAGAAGGGGTTCGTCGAGAAGAGCGAACTCGACAAGCGGACCAACGAGTACGCGCTGACCGACAACGGCAAGACCCTGCTGTGGAAGCGGTCCCGGCGACACTCCGAGGCCGTCAGCGCGACCCGCGAGACGGTCGACGGGCTCACCGATCACGGCGCGGCGGCAGTCATCGAGGGCGTGCTGACCGAGGTCGAGTCGGCACTCGATGAGGCAGAGCGAGACGAGGTCGGCCAAGTCATCGACCACCTTCGCAGCAGTGGCGAGGACATCCCAGTCGTCGTTGAGGAAGGTGATGCCTGATGGCGACCACGGCACAGCAGTCGTTCGTCCTCAACGCACTGGACCTGGACGGCGTCGATGTCAGTCAGACCGACGACGGCGAGATCACCGCGGCGCGGGACCTCACCAACGACCGCGTCGAACTTGATGACGTGCTGGACCTCGCCGACGAGCACGACCTGCAGGTCCGCAACGTCATCACCGACATGCAGAGTGCTGAAACCCGTGTCGTTCTGGACGGAGGGCCGGCATGAGTGCCGCGACGGACCCAGACGAGGCCCGCGCCGAACTCGAGCCCGACGACGTTGTCGGGAACGCACTCTGTGACCTGCTGCTGGAGGTACCGAATCCGTCGGTTATCCGCGTTCTGAACTACCACGGTGACTGGGCCGAGGCCGTCCCGCAGTGGACGGACTTCCGCCAGACGCTGGACTCCTGCCAAGACGTCGTCGCTCGGTTCCCCGCGCCGGACGACCACGGCAACACCGTGCTGGTCCGAGCCAGCAACGAGGTCGGCCGCTACGAGCGCGTCGCCGTCGACGGGGACACGACGCTCGGTCACGCAGCAGAGGCATCGGACACGCTCATCGAGTCACTGGTCGAGTCCCGCGGCGGGCCGGAGTTGGTCCCATTCGATGATGTGCAGTCGCACTTCCTCAACGGTGGTCTGTCATGATCGACTGCCCCAGCTGCACGCGAGAGTTCGACGACCGGGAGGCGATGCGGATCCATCACGCACGCACCCACGGCGAGAGTCTAGTCAAACCCGAGATGTCGACCTGCGACCACTGTGGCGAGGAGTTCGAGGTCTCGCCCGGCACCGAGGGGAAATACTGTTCTCGGTCATGTACGGGCGCGGCCAAGCGGAACCGAGAGACGCTGACCTGCGAGGGCTGTGGCGAAGACTTCGAGGTAAAGCCCTCCGACGCCGACGGCCGGCGGTTCTGCGGGAACGAGTGCCGTGCCGAGTCGATGCGCGAACTGGACGATCGTGACTGCGAGATGTGTGGCCGGTCGTTCCGTCCATCGCGGGACTCGCGTCGGTACTGCTGTCGAGCGTGTCGGTTCGAAGCGGAGACGAGCAAGCCACGACCCGACGATCCGGACATGCTGGTCTGGTTGCTCTACGTCTACGAGGGTCACGACAAGAACGTCACCTTCCGCCGGCAACGGGCCGTGCTGGGCAACGATGATCGGATGTATCGCTCGGAGGTTGTCGACCGGCTCGAGGACATGGGCGTCGCCGGGCGATATGCTTCGGACACGGTCAACGCGGCGCTGGCTGCTGACGCATCCTCCCCAGACGAGACGCCCGACGGCGATGATACCTGGCGGCAGTATCAGGAGGAGTCGTCGTGAGCGACAATATCTGCCCGGTCTGTGGCGCACGCAGTACCGAGTGCTTCCGCTGCTCGGAGTGCGGGAAGCTGTTCGACGATGACGAGAGCAGCGGGCGGACCGACTCGATGCTCGGAGGTGGGGCCTGATGCAAGCCGGCAAGCTCGGGATCGTCACCGAGGGCTGGCTCGAAGACCCCGCCGCTGCCGAGTACCGCGCTAGCGAAGAGCGGTTCATCGACAGCGGGGAGAAGGAGTTCGTCCGGATGTTGTCCGTCGACGACTCCACGCAGGCCACGCTGTCGACCATCGGCGACGTCGAGGTCTACGAGGGGGCAGCTCTCTGGGACGAAGAGAAAGAGCCCGAACAGTGGTATCCCGCAGGCAACACCGTCGAGAAGGGGCAGTCAACCGTCCGGCAGCGAACCGGGACCAAGTGGGCAGCAGTCCCGGCGGCCAACGGCCACGACGGCTTTGCGATGACATCAACGAGCGCAGGTGCGTTCGCGTTCAAGCAACTCGGGGCCCGGCAGACGAACTGCCAGATTGAGCCCGCGTATATCGACCTGCGGTCGTGGCTCGAGGACAAGCGTGACCGACTCGATGTGTGGGAGATCGGGAAAGACCAGCCGGCACACGAGACGACGATGACGTGGTCGGGTCGCGAATCGCTGGATGCCGACGCCATCGACGAGGCCATTCGCGACCACGCGGTCCTGACGCTCGACGTTGACTACCAGGACGAGTACCGCCGTGTCTCCCTTGCGCAGTCTGGCTGGGTCGAAGTGTTCGAACCCGACATGGAGACGGCGGAGTTTGTCGAGTTCGTCTCCGCAGAGATCCTGCCCTACGCGTTCGCTGCCGAGAGTGAGGACGAGGCCGTGGACGATATCGTCCACGAGCGCACCGACGTCGGCAACGTCGAGCTGACCGACAAGGACCAGACGTCACTGGACGACCTCGACAGCGTCAGCATGGCAGGAGGTGACGCCGATGCCGAGTGAAGGCGACATCATCCTCGAAGCTAATCTCAACCACATCGAGTCCGGGCTCGGGCAGTACATCCCGCTGTGTGGAACCAGCCTCGATCCCGCTGAGGTCGACCGCGTCGAGTACCGCACCGGCGACGGCGAGGAGCGCGACATCTGGTGGCAGTCTCACGAATCCTTCTGTTTCGACTGTCACTCGGTCCAGAACCGACGGGCTGTCGAGGGCAACGGAGGTGCGTTGTCGTGAGCGCACTGTCCGAGCTGCTTGAGGGCGCGGTCCCGCTCTACGAAGGCGATGCACCCCGCCTGATCGAGTGGGCGGAGAGTGTCCAGGAGGCCGGCGGCAAGATCCAGCCCGGAGCTGGCTTCGGGATAGAGACGACCGGGCGCTCGATCAACGTTCAGGACCGCGCCGGCGACTACGCCGATGTCGAGCCCGGGTCGTTCGACGAGGGTTGGGTCGCGATGCCTGGCCTCGGTCGAGGCGACTGTCCTCAGTGTGGCGACGACCAGCCCGTCATCGCACTGGGTCACGCAGAGCGGGAGATCGTCCTCATCGACTGCATCAACTGCCGGACACGGTACAGTCTGGACGCCCTCGGAGGTGACGGCGATGGAGCGTGACGGGTCGGACCCACGAGCCCCACACTGGTTCGGGTTCAACCGCGTCAACGACCTGCCGAACCCCTGGAGCTTCACCGTCCAGGACTGGGACGACGATCCCGATGGGGCAGCGGTCGACCGCGGGCTCGGCGTGACGACCGACGGCGACCATCGCCTTCTCATCACGACGTGGCTGGTCGAGCGCGAGCGCACCCACGACCGGATGTTCAGCGTGGCCTACGAAACGGTCAATCAGGACGGCGAAGACGAGCCACTCGCGTTCCACATCGGTCGCGATGCATCCATTGCTCGCAACAACTGTGGGCACGCTCGGGACAGTCTCGATGCGTGCGATACTGACCCACATGTCCTCGTTCGACAACACGACAACGGAGACGGCGAGCGCGAGACCTTTGAGTTCCCGAACGAGACACTCGCGCAGCAAGCCGCAGACCTGCAGGCGCGGCTGAAGCTCGAACACAGCGACCGCGACTACCTCGTGATGGTTCGCACCAAAGAGGAGTGGCAGGACCAGCTCGACTTGGAGCGGGATCTCGAGGCCGCGCGCCGAGGTGGTGCCGATGTCTAACCTGTCGGACTACGTCGACAGCGCCGCCCGCCGAGTCACCGAGTTCGACGAGGATCCACGGATGGCCGTGTCGGTTGTCGTCGACGATGCGCTCGCTGCGGACCAGCGCGAGGTCGTGCTCGAGCGTGTCCAAGAGCAGGTCACGGTCCCGGTCACCGACGGCGGACAGTCGGCCCTTGATACCGACATCGAGGACATCGGCGTCGCCGAGGGCGAGTCTTGGACCGAGGCCGCCGAGCGCCTTGACGAAACGCCCGACTGGGAGCTCGGCCTCGGTGCTGTGCTGTACAACGACCGTCCCGACGCGCCGGAGGACCGCCGGGACCTCTGGCACGTGACGACGCGACTGGTCGACCACGACGGGTCCGACCACTTCTACGTGCTGTGGGACGGATCGCACACGCGCCGCCGGTTCGTCCGCATCGAAGACGTCCTCGCCGACTTTGCGCCGGCGGGCTGGTGCTGGCCGGCGTCGAAGAAGCCACTCTACCACCTGACCCGGAACTGCGGCGTTGACGATCCCGACGACCTCATGACCGACGGTGGCAGTATCACAGCCCCGACCTGCGGGGCAGAGAGCTGTGACACCGCGTGCCCGGGTCTCGATGACGGCTGGGAACAGCACAACGGAACCCTCCGCTGCGCGGACTGTTGGAGTTACCAAGAGCGACACGGCCACTGGCCCGACGAAGACGTGAAGATCTGCGTCGAGTGTCGGCTCGACCAGGGCAAGGTCAAGCACAACTGCGAGGAGTCGTTCGCTGACTTCGTCATCGTCGACGAGGGCGGCGAGTGCCCGTTCTGTGACACTACTGTCGAGGGTGGTGAGCAGTGATGTGCGCCGCTCGGCAGCTGGGCGGCGGGCAGTTCCGCGCTCAGGATGGCCACCTTACGTGGTCGCCCGGCGAGGGCCGGGACTCGCACGCGCAGCACCGCTGGCGGGCTCGTGCGCCAGCGGAGTTCGAAGACATGGACGTCCGGGTTGCATGGCGCGAGGGCGTGCCCGTCGACTTCCCACAGATGGAAAGCGAGCGGAGCTACGCCCGGTACCATCAAGAGAGCGAGATGGTCCTGATCGCCGAGTTCGGCTTCATCGAAACCGTCGTCAACCTGTTCGACGACGCGCCCGAGCACGCGACGGCGGCTGTGCTTGAGCAGATCAACGCGATGGGAGGTGACCGCTGATGTCTGACGCAACTAGCGGTTTTAAGTCGGCGCGTACGCAATCCGGTAGACAGAGCAAGGACTACGAGAACACAACTCACCTGAGAATGGGACGCCGTCCCGAGCTCGAACCCGTTGGCGCGGGAATCGCTCGGGACGTTCCGGACTGTAGCGTTCTATTCTTGGCAGATGGTCTTAAGCGTTCCCCCAGAGCCTGGGCTCTACGCAGCGGACCGTCTGTCGTCGCCTTCGGGCGTCGGGCCTCTCCGAACACGATGGCAGCAAGCACGCACACCGCAGTTGACAGTCAGCAGCACAGCATCCAGACCGACGACACCCGCCTGACGACGATGCAGTGTCCTGTCGACGGGACGCAGTTGTCCGACAGGCATCGCGATGGCGACCGTGTCGAGTGCCCCGCCTGCCGTGGCCGGTACGATATCGCGGAGGTGATCGTCCATGTCTGAGGCCGCTGACGCCGACGACGTCGAGAACCAGCGCGCGTTCAAAGCCTGGGCAGACAAGCTCGGTCGCTCCAGTGCGACGCTGGCTCCCGAGGTCTCTGCCGAGGTCCTGGCCCAAGAGTTTGGCCGGCTCGATGAGCACCGTCGCGACGAGATGTGTTCGTCGGCGGTGATGATCGCCTTCGATGACGGCTACGACGAGATCTCGCTGGAGCACTTCCGCGAGGCATACGAGGAGACTGCCCCGGAGGACGATGTCGAGGACAGTGCGGAGGCCATCCAGGAAGCCCCGCCGGAGCCCCATCCCGAGCCCACGGAAGAGACACAGACCGACGAGAACCCCCCGGAGCCGGAGATTTACGACGAGGACAACGACGAGGTCGAGGCTACCAGTGGGTCGCAGTCCCAGAACAACGACGCCGGCGACGACGATCAGGACGACGAAGACACCGAGCCGGTGTCAGAGATGTCCCGTGCCGAGCTCGAAGCCGAGGTCAAGGAGCTACGGAAAGACCTCGATTCGATGCGCACGATCGCGAACAACAACATCCCCCTGATGACCCGGGCGCTGCGGAACATGCTCGGCGTCGATGAAATCGAAGACATGCCCGATGCTGCGGCAGAGCTTCGAGAAGCTGTCGATGGACACGGAGACCGACTGGACGCCGTCGAGGACGATGTTAGCGGTATCGACGAGACGATCACGTCCGGACAGGGAGGGAAGGCGAGCAAGGTCCGGCAGATCGTGCAGCTGGCAGTGAACCGTCGCACCGACGAGTCGGTCGTGATTCTGGACGTCGGCGACATCAAGGACGCCACCGGAGTGTCCCGGCGGTATGCGTACGACCTGGCTGATGACCTTCCCGACGACCACGACTGGTGTCACGAGCGGAGTGACCTCGCCCAGTACGGCGACCTGGAGATCGACAAGGACAAGCAGAAGACAGCAATCGGGATCGACTTCGACGGCGTTCACGGTTCGAAGTGTCCTGTGAACAAGTTCACCACAGGGAGTGACTGAATAGATGGTCCGCCACACTAGCTGGATTCCACCGCCATTGAACTAGAAGAAAGTACGGTTGCTGTAGCGGTGAAAGTATGTCTGCGGTAGCGTGTCGAAAACTCACTTGAGTCGGATTGAGAGATGGAAAATCCGACTCTCAGCGGCTCACAGTCAGCAAATCCGTATGGTGAACAAGTTCACAACACAGTCGGGGAATGATGATTCGCAGTCAGTCGAGAACGTCGACACTGAACGTCGATACAATCGCGTCCTCTCGACAATCTACCACCAGACCAGTCCGATGCAGCGGCCAGGTGTCACACTCGGGACGGTCTGCCTCACGCTCGTGGCGCACGGGTCGTACGAACGGGCCGGGGTCAAGGCGTCACTCCAGGCAGCTCTCGACAACGACGACGTGATTGCGTATCGCGATGATGAACAAGAGCTCCGGTTCACACGGCTCACCGAGGACAGTGTCGAACGGCTGGTTCTGGAGTATCCCGAGGTCGCCGACCACGATATCATTCGAGAGTACCGGGAGGAACCATGACGCACGTCCAGTCTGTTCCTGATGTGGCTATCCTCGAGGCCGTCCACGAAGCTCTCGACAACGGCGATCGCCTCGCACTCCAGGGCGGCCCTCGTCCTACGCACGTCGCGCAGTACTGCGAGCTCCAACCGGAGTCGGCGCGAAAGCGCCTTGATGCACTCGTCGAGCAGGGCACACTCGTGCAGGTGTGGGGGGCCGACACCGACCAGCCAGGGTTCCCGGGCCGGGTCGGCTACCTGCCAGCTGGCCATCCCGACGCAACGTCACCGTATTCGCTCCCGACCGACCAGTGACCTCGCACCGTGGGGTCGGCAGCATGACTCGCTCGGGGATGACCCCGATTCGAAGTCGCGTACAGCCCCACGGGAGGACATCGCTGGCCGGGCCGAGTGGAACAGAGTTGCGTTTATATCGCTGGAGAATCGTATCAAAGATAGCGTATCACACCGGCGTCGGGGCGAGTTACCGCGGTGACCCTCGGCGACGAGCCACTAGTCCTGCGACTCTTCTAATCCATGTCCCAATCAATTGACACAGCAACAGCGACGGCAGCGCCACTCCCACGCAACCCGGCCCGGTCTGGAGCCCACGCGCTGCGGTGGTTCGAGACCATGATCTGGCACGACCACGCCGTCTGCAGCGAGTGTTTTAGCCGGCTCAAGCGGTCAGACATCGCCGAGCGCGACCACTGGGGCAACGAAGACGCCATGTCCTGGCGGACCGACTCGGCCGTTCTCGGTGAGGACCTCATCGAGCCGCCGGCGTCGGTCGCCAACTGTGCCCCCATGCCCGAGAGCAAGACCACCTGCGCCGAGTGTGGCTCGGTCCGGGGCCTCTCGCAATCGGAGACGCTGTCGATCAGCCAGGCAATCGACCGCGTCCCAGCCCTCGCCGCCCGCCTCCAGGAGGCAGGCTACCACGTCGACACGCGTCGCATCTACGCCGCCGTCGAGCACCTCAAGAGTCTCGACGAACACACCGCTGACGACAAGCGGATCTTCGCTGTCGCCGCAGCACTGGGAGTCCAGCGATGAGCGTCCGCCCGTCGACGCCGGATCGCGTCGCCGTCGAGACGCTGCAAGGCGACATTCGTTCTGGGCCCGTCGTTGACGAGCTCGTCGAGGCCGACGTTCACGACATCCAGCGTGTGTTCCGCGTCAACCTCGGTGGGACGATCATCCGTGTCCCAGAGGACGACGCCGGTATCCCCGATGACGCGGTGACTGCCAATCGGCAGTAGACGAGGGGATGCATCGCCCGTCAACCGGCCGGCATCCAGCTCGTCCGGGCTCCGCCGGCCGCCCTGCCTGGTCGTAGAGCGCTCGTCCCCCCAACACCACTTCACGAGCGCGGGGTGCAACTCCCCAGCCGGGTCTCGTTGTGCATGACACCATGTCCACGCCACAACCCTCACTGCTGTCCGAAATCCGCCGCAAAGAACAATTCCACGAACTCCTACTCGCCCACGCCATCACACGGCGCTGGGGGCTAAGTCTCCCAATGTACAGATTCGTCAAGGCCCTGGCCGAGCTCCTCGTCGTCGCGCTGTGTATTATCGCGCTGGTCACGACCAACGTCGACCCTAGCATTCCGCTGCTCGTCGCCGGCAGCGCTGTCGTCGGGGCCGAGTTCGTCGAATCGTATCTCGCCGGCGCCGAAGACGTCGACGTCGAGGCCGTGGTCGAGGCCGCCCGTCGGCTCGACAACGAACAGGGTGACGACTGATGCAGCGCCCCCAACGACCGTACCGAGCGCTCCGTGCGTTTGTCGGAACGGCCGTCATCCTCGTGACGTTCGGCCTCTGGGCCTACGGCCAACTGTCCGGACAGCCCTTGGGCACGCTCTGGGACGTCGTCGCTCTGGCCATCGTCATCGCCGCCGGCTACGCCGTCTTCGGCAAGCGCACATTCGGGGCCGCCCTCGAGGAGGCCCAGGACGTCCAGAGTGGCGATGGAGACGACGATAGCTCGCAATCCTGACATACGATAGTCGGGACAACGACCCGCCGAACCGCCACCTGACTGCCCCTTTTAAACTATAATACTGCTGCCGACACTGCACGACAGATTTCCATCATGAGTTCACGAGACCGCCGGGTACAGATCGCCCTGAAGTGGAAGTATCTCGACAATCTCAGCGTCGCAGAGATTCGGGACCGCTTCGAGGAGGAGGGCATCGGCTCCTACACCCGGTCGACCATCCGGGACTACCTCAACGAGAAGCCGAAGGAAGAGGTCATCGAGGCGATCGAGAAGCGCCACGCAGACATCCGTCTGCAGGCGGCCGACCGCTTCGAGCGCCTCTACCAGGAAGCTCGCGAGGACCTCGAACTCGCCGTCGAAGACGAGCCGGTCGTCGCGATGGTCCCGAAACAGGACCGCCACACCGGCGACGGCGAGCTGCGTGTCTCGGACTGGGAGCGCGTCCCGCCTGGTGACGACCGCCGGCCCGAGTGGGCAAGCGAGCGGGACATCATCATCGAGTTCACCGACGACGCCCGCTACATCGAGCCCGGCGACGAGTATCCCGTCGGGGCCGAACGAGGCCGACTCCCAGAGTACCGCAAGGCGATGGCCGGCCTCCAGCGCGACGAACCCGAACCGAAGAAGCGGGCGATGGCGCGCAAAGAGATGGCCGCCCACCTGCACGAGAAGGCGGACGTCCTCGGCGTCTACACGACGGACATCAACATGAACGTCGACGGCGAGTTGGACACGACCGTCTCGCTCGACGAGGAAGCTGCGGCGACGATCAGGGAGGCGACGCTCGAAGATGAGTGACTGGGAGTCCGCTCAGGAGGGTGCGTTCTATGAACTGCTTGCCGACCAGGTGAAGGACGGATACTTCGATAACGAGGAGAGTGACGATGAGTAGTACTGCCGACGCCGGCACGACCGAGGTCGACCTGTCCCGGGCAGAGATCCGGGCAGCCTACAACCCGTTCGAGCACGGCTGCTGGCTGGACTTCGCGAACAAGCTCACGCAGGGCTACATGGACGCGGAGTACGACGACTGGGCCCCGTTGGGCGGCCATCACTCCGAGTGGCTCCGACACCTCGCCGGCGAGGCCGACGTCGACGGCGACCTCGCGCTCTTGTGCCATCGCGACGGGCTCAAGACGACGATCATCTCGGCCTTCGCCATCGCTTGCATGGAGTACCTCGATGGCTACCGAGTCATCTGGACGATGAACACGCAGGAGCAGGCCTACGAGAAGGCCGACCGCGAGCTCAACAAGTTCATCGAGCGGAACCCGTGGCTGATCAACCTCAACAAGCCTCGGGAGACCGACTCGAAGAAAACCAAAGAGTTCGCGAACGGCTCGTCGCTGACGACGGGTTGGTTGAAGGGCTCCATCGAGGGCGCGCGTGCCCACCTGCTGATCCTGGACGACATCATCTCCGAACAGGGAGACGGGCCCACGGAGGGCGTACTCAACTGGGTCGACGGCGTCGCCCAGCCGATGGTCAAGGACGACGGGCGCACGGTGATCGTCGGGACACGCAAGCGACCGGACGATATCTACAGCCACTACCGAGACTACGAGGGGTACTCGCTGCGAGAGTTCCCAGCCATCCTCGACACGTGGGACCAGGAGTATCGCGAGGACGACGACTGGCAGGCCCGCCGGCCCGACGAAGATCTCTACACCGAGGTCGAGAACCCGTGGGGCAGCGGGACGCTCAAGCTGCTGTGGCCCGAGGCCCGCGGTCCAGGCTGGCTGGCGAACAAGCGCTCAAAGATGGCGGACTACCTCTTCTGGCGCGAGTACACGCTGACCATCCGCGGGGCGTCGGGCAACCTCATCGAAGAGGAAGACATCAACCGCCTCGTCGACGACGGCGGCTGTTCGATCCGCGGTCAGGAGCCGCCGCGCGAGTTGACGCCCGGCGCCGGCGAGGCGACCGTCGTGGCCCACGACCCGGCCCAGTCCGACACTGGCGACAACGCGGCGTTCGTTGCGTTCCGTGTCGGTCGCGATGGACGACGTCGTCTTCTAGACGCCAAAGCCGAGAAGGGGATGCAGCCGTCGGCGGTGAAGGCGACACTCGCCGACCTGGACGACCGCTACGACCCGGCGGTGATCGTGATCGAGAGCAACGGGATGCAGCAGTACGTCGCCAACGACGCCCTGGAGTTCTCGGCCTCGCTGCGGGCGAAGGTCACGGGCGTCCCGACGACAGGCAAGAAACACAGCTGGGAGAACGGCATCCCACGACTCCGTCGGCTCGTCGAGAACGGCGGGATCCAGTTCTACCGTGGGCACTCCGGGACCGAGGACTTCATCCAGGCCGCGATGAGTCTCACGCTCTCCGACGGGAAGCTGCAGGGCCACACGCCTGACCTGATCGCGGGGTGGTACATGGCCGAGCAGGGCATCCGCCACCTCGAGGGCATCGGTGCGCTCGCCGGCGACGATAGTGATGACGAGGACGACACAGGAGTTTCAGGAATCTGACCATGACGGATGATGACACCGGCGCGTACAGTGAGGCGAAGTACCGCTCGATCACAAAGGACGTCGCAACAAAGGCGGAGGAGACCCAGCAGCTTGACGAGAAGTACAAGGAGCGCATTCGGGGAGGGGCGATCCAGCCGCCGTTCTACCCACCGCAAATGGCGCGCCTGTTAGAAATCAATACTACGCACGCCAAGTGCTGCTTCTCGAAGTCCCGGAACGTCGCTGGCTACGGGCTCGACGTAGTCCCGCACCCTGAAGTCGACGACCCTGACGAGACGCAGCGCCAGGTCGCCGAAGACTTCTGGCACGGCGGGGACTCGACGTGGCAGGTCGGGCCTGAAGCATCAGAGCGAGCGACGCCGGCGGACGTCCTGGAGATGGCCTGGACGGACTACGAGGCGATCGGCTGGCTGTCCATCGAGATGTTGACGGCGACCGACGGCACTCCAACAGGCCTTGCCCACGTGCCTTCGATGACCATTCGACGGCGTCGCGACGAACCGGGCTACGTCCAGCTGCGTCAGAACCGACTGCAGTACTTCGGTAACGCCGGCGACCGCTATGAGGGGCGCGAGGTGACTATCACCGGCGGTGACGACCCGACGGTCCAGTACAACAACGACGGGTCCCCGACCACGCCTACGTTCGTCGACAGCAAGACCGGCGTCTCTGCCAGCTCGGTTCCGAACGCAGCGAACGAACTGATCTTCAAGCGAAACCACTCGCCGTTGTACACACACTACGGCGCTCCCGACATCGTCCCCGCGATCCCGACTGTGCAGGGCGACGACGCGGCTCGTGAGTTCAACATCGACTTCTTCGAGAACAACGCGGTGCCGCGAATGGCAATCATCGTTGAGGGCGGCGAGTTGACCGAGGGTGCACGGAAGGACATCCATGATCTGCTTCACGGCATGAAGGAAGAGGATCACCGGACGATCGTGCTCGAGGCAGAGAAGCTCCTGGAGGAGACCGGCCAGATTAACATGGACGACGACGCGGACGATTTGAAGATCCGCGTCGAGCCGCTGACGGTCGGCATCAACGAGGATGCCAGCTTCCAAGACTTCCGGGACCGCAACGAGCACGAGATCCTCAAGACTCACGACGTCCCGCCGATCGAGGCCGGACAGATCAAGAGTGGGGCGTTCAGTACGGACGCCGAGGCTCAGCGAAAGGGGTACATCGAGACAGTCATCCAGCCAAAGCAGGAAGCGTTCGCACAGTTGCTCTACGAGACGGTCCACGCTGCGCTGGGAGTGACGGACTACACTGTCGAGTTCCACACTCGCGGCGTCGACTCCCGGCTCACTGATGCCAACGTCGCCCAAACGCGCATCTCGGCATCTCGCGGTGCTATGAAGGTCAATGAGGCGCGCGAGGAGCTCGGGCTGGAACCGCTAGATGACGAGGAGCTAGGCGAGACTCTGCTGGCTGATATCGAAGACTCCAGTTCAGACCCTCAGCAGGCCCCGGGCGAGATGGCAGCCCCGACGGGTAGTGCCGAGACGCCACCCAAGCACAACTGCCTCGGGAAGCGGTCGGATGTTTCGCTCAAACAGAGCCAGGTCGACACGATGCAGTTTGACAGCTCGAACCTGCGGTCAGGGCTCTACGACCGCTCGTCCCACGACCTCTATATCCGGTTCCGTCGCGACGATGACCTGGACTCGATCTACATCTACCGGTTCGTCCCGCCCAAGACGTGGGAAGAGCTGAAGGATGCGACCTCTCACGGAAGCTACCACTACCACAACATCCGGATGGACTACCCGTACGAACGCATCTCGTCGGGCGAGTGGCCGCAGCAGGGCCGGGCTGCACCGACCGAGAACAGCCAGGTCCACCGCTTCCTCAACGCGTAGCCGGCTTATCCTGATGACCGCGGGAGTCCCCGGCTCCCCGCGCGAGGCTTGACCGGGTGTTCTACGATGACCGAAAACAGCGACAAGGAGCGCGGCGAGAAGCGTGGCGTCCTGTCGACCGGTCGAGCCCGGAAGACACAGGACGCCGACGCGGACGGTCGCGCCGACGAAGACAGTGAGGACTGACACATGACCAAGCAGCGCGACGAACAGCACTACGAGAAACGGGTCGACTACGTCGCCAAAGACGAGGATGCCCAGACCGCGACCGGCGTGGTCATGACGCCGCATCAGGTTGACCGTCAAGGTGACTGGGAGCGCCCCGAAACCATCGAGACGTTCGCCGCACAGTTCGAGGCATTCGTGGACGTCGACGAAGCGGACGGTGGCGTCATGCACGCCGTCTGGCCGTCCGAGTGGATGTCTCTCGAACGCAACGAAGTCCTGGATGAGTCCACGGAGATCGGCGGCGAAACGGTCGACGCCGGCGCGTGGGTGCAGACGTGGGGCTACCACGACGATGAATTGTGGGGCCTCGTCGAAGACGACATCCTCGGTGGCCACTCTATCGGCGCAGTCAACGCCGCCTGGGAGTACAACGGCGAGGAGCCCGACGATCTCCCCGAAGAGGTCTCAGTTCCGGACGACGTCGATGTCGAGGACTACTGGGAGCTGACCGATGGCATCATCCAGGAGGTCAGCGCGGTAGATATCCCCGCTGTCCCCGACGCCCAGATCCTCTCGACGTCGAAGGCACAGGCGGCGACGGCTGAGAAGCGCCTCGCCGACCACCTCGGCAACCGTGACGGGTTCATCGAGGAAGCCACGGAACGCGGCCACAGCGAAGAGGATGCCCAACGGCTCTGGAATGTCCTCGACCGCGGCGTCAACGTCGAGGGGGCCAGCGAACCTGGCGCAAAATCCAAGCTGACCAGCGCGGCGACGGCGTTTCTCAACGCGCTCACGGGGTCTGATGGCAGTACGGAAGCGGCTTCCGAGGCCCCAGACGCATCGACATCTAAAGACACCCCTGCCGCCGACGGTGGCGGCGACGACGGTGGCAAAGATGCCACCGGAGACAACATGACTGACAAGGACGACACGCCCCCAGAATGGGCTATCGAACTCAAGGAACAGGTCGAAGCAAACAACGAGCAGATCGAGGCAGCCCTCGAGGACGACGGCGAGAAGGATGCCGCCGGCGAGGGCGACAACGGCGAAGACGGCAGTGGCGAAAAGGACGCCTTTGCTGACGCTCCCGAGTGGGCGAAGGCGCTCAAGGAAGAGACCGAAAAGAACGCCCAGCGAATCGACGACGTCGCGAAGGCATCCGGCACTAGCCAGCAGATCAGCGGCGGCGCTCGAGAGCGAGGCAACCGAAAGTACTCCAGTGCCTGGGATGACACGCTGGGTCTCCCGAGCGGAGGTGACGCCTGATGTCGGGAGAACGCATCACCAGTGAGCGGTCGCTCAACAAGGTGACGACGTCGGACTTCTCCGGCGGCGGCCTACTGAACCGCCAGCAGTTCGACGAGTTCTTCCAGATCGCCCAGGACGAAGCACAGATCATGGACCAGGTCCGCTTCGAGCGGCTGCAGGGACCCAAGCAGCAGATCGACCGCATCGGTGTGGGTGAGCGCCTCCTACGTGAAGCCACTGAGGCGACCGAGGGCAACCTCAACAACCCAAACACGGAGTCCATCGACATGGACGCCGTCAAGATGGAGCTGCCGTGGGAGGTTTCAATGGAGACTGTCGAGGACACCATCGAGGGCGAGGGGACAGCGGACATCCTCGTCGAGAAGTTCGCCCGTCAGTTCGGTGTCGACTCTGAGGACCTCGCGTTCAACGGCGACACCAGTAGCGGCGACGCGTTCCTCTCGATCAACGACGGTTGGATCCGTGACGCCGAGCAGCAGGGCCCGGCAGCCAACGTCGACCACGGCAACGCGACCATCGACAAGACGATCTTCAGCGACCTGATGACATCGCTGGATCCAAAGTACCGGCGCAACCCCGAGAACCTCGTCTACATGACCAGCCTCAACCAAAAACAGAACTACAAGGACTACCTCACCGACCGGTCGACAGCCGCCGGCGACGCAATGCTGATGACTGGTGAGGAGCCCACGCCGTACGGTCGGCCGATCGTCACGCCGGTCGGCTTCCCCGACGACCGGATCATGCTGACCACGCCGATGAATCTGGTGTGGGGTGTCCACCGGGACGTCAACATGCGCGTCACGCAGGAGGGTGAAGCGGTCGTCAAGCGTGACCTCTACGGCATCTACAACCTGCTGGCGCGTACCGACTACAAGGTCGAGGCCGCCGACGCCGTCTCGCTCGCACAGAACGTCGCAACCAGCTAAAGGTGATCTGACATGGGAACCAGTGTTACCATCGACGATCACCGCTGGATCGGCAACCAGCGTGAGGTCACTGCTGATGTGACCTTCGACGGATCGTACACGAGCGGCGGCGAAGCGATCGCGCCGAGTGACCTCAACCTCGGTCGTATCGAAAACCTGACTCTCGAGTCAGGGCTGACTGACGGCGGTCTTCCTGTCGAGTGGGACGACAACAACGAAGCTCTAGTTGTCTACGACGACACTCACTCTGAGCAGGCCGCCGGCGCAGCGGCCGTCGACGGCGAGGTCGTTCGTATCCGTGTCAAGGGGCGATCCTGATGCCGACGCTCAAGTACGTCGGTAACGCCGGTCGCTACCGACTTACCAACAGCGACGTCGACGTCGCTCAGGGAGAGACCGTCACCGTCGACGAAGACACGGCCGCACACCTGCAAGAGCATGGCGAATTCGAGGTCGCTGACAAGACAGGCGATGAAACTGTCGGACAGGAGGACGAGCCACCTGATCCGACCGGCGACATGAGCGACCTCGAGGAAACCATCAACGGAGGCGAGTGCCCCTGGTGTGACAAATACGAGGGCGACGCTGTCGGCCAGCACGCCGCGAGTGCCCACCCTGACGCGTGGGACGACTACAAGGAGGACTAACCACCCATGTCCCCCGTCGGTTATTGTACTCTGGAGGATCTCCGCCGGGCGCTGCGAGCGGCATCTCTCCCGGGCGACATCAGCCAGGACCAACGGCTGGCTGTCGACGCGATCACTGCCGAGACAGAGTGGATGGAGAAGACGTACAAGCGCCACTGGTACGCACCAACTGGAGCTGACATCCTCGATGAAGCATCGGCAATCGACATTCCGACCAGCCCGAAAACCCGTGATGACGAGGAAGATATCCCGACGCGGGCGTTCCTCACGACGGGGACTGATGACCGGTCCAGTTACTACCCGCCGGCGTGGGTCGATTATGATCCCGACGACGGCACCGAGCCCGACTACGGAGAGATGGACGGCCTGGCACCGAAGACTGTCCAAGGCAACTACGCAGCAATCGAACTCGCCCGTCGCGATGGCGAGTCTATCTCCGCGCTTCATGTCCGGACCGAAGACGGAACCTTCGAAGACTGGGCTGAAAGCACAGACTACTCCGAAGGCTCCTGGCCGCCGTCGGGCGAGGACTACTACCTACGCGTCAACAACGGCGGGCAGACGCGTCTGTATCTCGACACGACGAATCTGCTGAAAGACGGCGAAGACAACGAGTTCGTGCTGGGTTCGTTCGCGAACGCAGTGTATCTCGAATGGAGCTACGGGCACGAAGGCATCCCTCGAAACGTTCGTCGGGCTGTGGCTCTTCGGGCCGGCGCTGAGTTCGCGGAAGAGGCAACTGTCCAGATCCCGGACAACGCGACGGTCTACAACATCGAGACGAAGGCCGATCAGATGCGCAGCAAGGCTGACGAACTCCTAGAGGTGTACCGGTGACGTGGCCGACTCCGAAGTCTCGATCAGCATCGAGTTCGATCTGGAGTTCACCACTGACCCGGTCGGCGCGACACTCGACATCGCGGTCCCGAGCGCGCCATCCGATGCAGCCCGGCAGGCACTGCTGGACAGCGTCGAACGGACGATGGTCGGCGCTCGTGACAACCTCGTGTTCCAGTCCGTCCAGCGCGTCCACGGCCGCCTGGAGCGGTACGCTGGCCGTGTCGGCGACTACAAAGTTGACTCACTCATCGAGAGCTTCGCCGGCGTCGACTCGCAACGGGACCGGACGTCCATCCACGTCGAGTGGTCCTGGGCCCATGAGGCGTTCCGCTTCATGGAGTTCGGGACCAGCGATCACACTGTCGAGGGCGATCCGCTGCTGGTCTTCCAGTTCGACGCCGCGAAGTATCCCTATCTCGAGGAGATGTTCGGCGACGGACCCGCGTTCCTCCGTGAGGTCGAAGTCTCTGGGATCCCGGAGTCCCGTGCGGTGCGCGACTCGCTCAACTGGCTGCGTCGGGAGGTCGGTCAGGCGTGACTGAAGAGGTCGACTTTCTGATCAAGCGCATTCGCGAAGAGTACGGCGCTGGCAGTCTGCCGGCTGGCAGTGGCGCAGCTGGGGACGAGCCACCGCTGGAGTTGATCGACCGGCAGGAGGTCGAGAACGAGGACGAGATCGAACAGCGCAAGGGCGAACTGACGCGGGGCAACATCGTGTCAATCGCCAGCGTTGACGAATCAACCAGTCCGATCGGGACTGAGTACGATCACGACCTCGAGCACGTCGCCGGCGTTCGTATCGAAGGCTTGGACCACGACGAGTTCGGCTACGTCGACGACACTGGCGGTGACGGAGCGCCGTGGTCCTCGCTTGTGCGGGTCATCCGGCGGGCGATCCTGCGTGTGCGGACCTATCCCGACACTGGAACGCCCAACATCGATTACACACACCTGGAACTGGCGAACGCAGCGCCACAGAGCCAGGCCTGGTCGGACTACTATCGCTGGGACGTCGACGTTGTCTTCGACGGCTTCGAGCGGCTTCCAGCGCCCTAACTCACCTATTTTTCAGTACTACACATGGCAAACGACACCACCAACACAACGACGAATCTCGACATCGAGTACCCTACGAACGGGTACGATGCAACGCCGACGTGGGCCGAACTGTATGGCGCCGCGTTTGAGGATATCGACAGCGCGCTCGCCGAGCGGCTGGTCGAAGAGGAAGTTGAGGACGTCGTCGCCGCGTTGCTGGCCGGCGGTGACAAGGTCGGCTTGACGTACGACGATGCGAACGACCAGCTGACCATCGACACGACAGCCCTCGATGAGGAAGAAGTCGGGGACGCCGTCGACGCGCTATTGGCTGGTGGCAATGCGATTACGACCAGCTACGACGACGGCAACGACCAGCTGACGCTCGCCGTTGACGAAAGTGCAATCAGCCACGATGGTATCGACCAGTCGACAGTCAGCAGCGACGACCACCACACGCGGTACTCGGATTCGGAGGCCTCGGATGCTGCCCCAGTACAGTCCGTGTTTGGTCGCGTTGGTCAGGTCGCTGCACAGGCGGGCGACTACGCAGCGTCACAAATCACCAACTTCGGGTCGGCGGTTATCGGGGCCATTGATGGGTCGGATATCACCCCTTCCTCAGTCGACACTCCATCGGTCAGTACAGAGGAAGTAAACACCGTTCCAACTCCAACCCCCTCGGACGGTACATCGGAAATTGACTCTTTGATTACTTCCGAGGATACAGTCATCGAACTGCGGCCTGGAGAGTATGAGGGAGGGCAGATCCTCGTCGACAAAGATAACGTGACCATCCGAGGAGCCGGCGAAAAGTCCAGTGCACGGTCGGATAACGGGGTTGGAGAGACGGTTATCCGAGCAACCGCCGCCGAGTCCCCCATCAAGGTCGCTCAAGGCGTTAAAGGATTCACGCTCGAAAACGCCACCATCGACGGAAACAAGACTACCGTTGCCTCTGGCCCCGCGATTGACCTTGGCTTTGTTAGTAATCACGGTAAGCTCAAGGACGTAACCATCATTGACTCGGAAACCCACGCGGTCCGGGGGGATGCAATCTATAACTACTGGTTTGATAACGTCTCAATTATCAACCCCGGCGTATCCGGCAAGACCTCGCACGGGTTCTACATTGAACAGTCAGACACAAGCAGCGTGAACAGCCATCTGAAATGGCTGGGTAACAACATCACCGACGGCGACGGGAACAGCCAGGACTTTTGGCACATTGAGCAAGTCCACACCGCTCGGATAGTCAACTGCGAGGAGTCGCGGCCGGGTCGCGACGCCATCCGCGTCGCGACCGGAAGCAAAAACGATAACGTGCGGAACCTCTCGGTCATCGGTTGCTTCATTGAAAGCATCGGTGAATCGTTCTTAACCGCAGCCGGCAACGTGCAGACGCTCAATCTCACGCTTATCGGCAACGAAGCAGCCGGCGGGAGTCAAGACGGGATCGACCTCGCGGACGCTGTGAACTGCGTGCTCGAATCCAACCGAATGCGGAACTTTAGCGGTGATTCGTTAATTACACGTTCCACTGTTGGGAGCGGGCAGGTTACCTTACTTGGAAACGACTTTCAGACGGTTTCCTTGAGTAACGAGGTCGCTGACATCGACAGAGTCCGGCGGGCGAGTTTCGGAGCGACGAGAATATACGACGAAAGTGGCGCGATCCGCGCGGAGTTCGGCGGTGGGAGCAAATCAGCCCTCAAGGACCAAGACGGCAACAACGCGTTAGTCGTCGGTGGTGGCAGCTCGCTTGATAATCAGTCGTTCTATATCCCTGCACAAGACCTGTCTACCCTCAGCCTCGGGTCTGGACAGGATAGTCAAATCTATCGGCACGACGGTAGCAGTAGTATTAGCGCCGACGGCGGAACCACGAGCGCGGCGGGGTATTATATGTGGAGCAATTCGGCGAGCGAGTTCAAAAGCATCGTACAGCATTAGCAACTCCGGGAAAGATTCACTACACCTCCTGAATTACATACGTTCATGCAAATCACAAGCCGTCTTAAACGCGGCATTCGCGAACCCGAGAAGATCATACCGTTCGTGGTGCGGAAACTATTCCCGAACAAAACAGTCGGTCATTCGTGGTACATGGATGATGGCGTTGTGCTGTTTACCGAAGGCGGATACCTCGCCGATACCGCTGGCCGCCCAGAGTTCGCCGCGATGACAAACCAGCAGGGAAAGCAACTGATAGAGATAATCGGTTCGGCAGACTACGACCCGACCACGTCGCTTGAGGTAGGTCCGGGATACGGCCGACTCTCCCCATGGGTTGGCTATCACACAGACGAGCACATCGGAGTGGAACCGAACGAAGACGCCCTTGAAAACGCGCAAGAGTTGTATCCGGACTTTGATTATCGCCCCGGCACTGGGCAGGACCTTCCCGTATCCTCTGACAAAGCCGACCTTGTGGTGACGTGGACCGTGCTTCAACACGTCCCGGACGATGACATCCAGGCCGCCGCCGACGAGATCGGGCGGGCAAGCCAAAAAAATGCTGTGCTCGTGCTGTGTGAGTGTACTAACTTAGAACTCAGCTTTGCACGTTGAAGTAGGAGCGTGACGTAGGCGGTAGCAAAGACGGATGATGCCGATTACAGATTTCTTGTCGTGCACGCATGCGTTCGATGAGTTTGACTCGCTGTCACCGGCACAACGCCGTCATGCGAAAACCTACGCCACCGGTCTTGTTGCGGCCAGCAACAAGACCGTGGCGGGCATCGCACGCGAAGTCCTTCCAGCCAGCGG
>ENA-ORCO01000207-ORCO01000207.1-marine-metagenome-genome-assembly--contig:-NODE-207-length-40127-cov-5.695231_pt1 | contig 40127 bp, 48 predicted proteins | sample MGYA00248633_ERZ508508 | MGnify/ENA primary metagenome ERZ508508 (study PRJEB26179, sample SAMN06268845) | marine metagenome | isolation source: A23 P1 aerobic enrichment on pine of planktonic cells taken...
GTCACCATCGACATCGCCCACCAGGAGTTCGACACCGACGAGTACTACTTCACCATCGTCGACTGTCCGGGCCACCGCGACTTCGTCAAGAACATGATCACGGGCGCGTCCCAGGCGGACAACGCCGTGCTCGTGGTCGCCGCGGACGACGGCGTCCAGCCGCAGACCCAGGAGCACGTCTTCCTGGCCCGCACGCTGGGCATCGGCGAGATGATCGTCGCCATCAACAAGATGGACCTCGTCGACTACGAGGAAGGTCGCTACCAGGAAGCCGTCGAGGAAGTCACCGACCTGCTCAACCAGGTCCGCTTCGACACGGAGAACGCGAAGTTCATCCCCGTCTCGGCCTTCGAGGGCGACAACATCGCCGACGAGTCCGAGAACACGGACTGGTACGACGGCGAGATCCTGCTCGAGGCGCTCAACGCGCTGCCCGAGCCGGAGCCGCCGACGGACGCGCCGCTGCGCCTCCCGATCCAGGACGTCTACACCATCTCCGGCATCGGTACGGTCCCGGTCGGACGCGTCGAAACTGGGATGCTCAACACGGGCGACAACGTGAGCTTCCAGCCGTCGGACGTCGGTGGCGAGGTCAAGACCATCGAGATGCACCACGAGGAAGTCCCGCAGGCCGGCCCCGGTGACAACGTCGGGTTCAACGTCCGCGGCATCGGTCAGGACGACATCCGCCGCGGTGACGTCTGTGGTCCCGCCGACGACCCGCCGTCGGTCGCCGAGACCTTCCAGGCTCGCATCGTCGTGATGCAGCACCCGTCGGTCATCACCGCCGGGTACACCCCGGTCTTCCACGCCCACACGGCGCAGGTCGCGTGTACCATCGAGTCCATCGACCAGAAGATCGACCCCGCGACGGGCGAGGCCGAGGAGGAGAACCCGGACTTCATCCAGAACGGCGACGCCGCGGTCGTCACCATCCGCCCGCAGAAGCCGCTCAGCATCGAGTCGGCCAACGAGATCCCCGAACTGGGGAGCTTCGCCATCCGCGACATGGGTCAGACCATCGCCGCGGGGCAGGTCATGTCCGTCAACGAGCGCGACTAACTCATGCAGCAAGCACGCGTCAGGCTGGCCGGCACCAGTCCCGAAGACCTCGACTCGATCTGCGGCGAGGTCCGCGACATCGCCAACAAGACCGGCGTCGAGCTGTCGGGGCCGATCCCGCTGCCGACCAAGACGCTGGAGGTCCCCACGCGCAAGTCCCCCGACGGCGAGGGGACGGCCACGTGGGAGCACTGGGAGATGCGCGTCCACAAGCGGCTCATCGACATCGACGCCGACGAACGCGCGCTGCGCCAGCTGATGCGGATCCAGGTCCCGAACGACGTCTCCATCGAGATCGTCCTCGAGGACTAGAGGGGACGGTGGCACCGGCCACCGCAGTCGCCCGGTCGCCCGACGGCGCGACCGTGTGACCGATTGCCGAAGCCGCTCTCACGCGCAGGATTTATCCCCTCCGCGCTGCGAGCGAATAACGCGGGCTCGTAGATCAGTGGCAGATCGCTTCCTTCGCAAGGAAGAGGCCCGGGGTTCAAATCCCCGCGAGTCCATCGCTGTGCGTCCCGTTTTCGAGGGTTTCGGCTTTTAGAGCGTTACCCCTCAGAGAGCCATCTTTCGGTCCGCGAACCCCGAAAGAAACTGATGCGGCTGATCCAGTGATTTACCCCGCGGGATTCCCCCCGACGCCGTCCGGCGTTGAGGCGAGTGATAGCGGGGGTGTTCGCCCATGAGTCTCGGTAGCCGCAGCTGGCAGCCGAGCGCCGATCTCCCGAACCGAGTCGGAGACTCGCCGACCTTCTCGATGCCGCCCACCGACGAGCTACACGGCTCGACGCCGTGGGAGCGCGCACAGCGAGAGGCGGACGACGGCGGCCCCATCAACGACGCCGAGCGTATGGTCTACCTCAGCGGGTCACAGTACCCGCACAGAGTGATGTGGGCGCTGAAGGGCCGGACCCTACTCGCTGACTGCGACTGCAAAGCGCACCGGTTCAACGACGGCTGGTGCTCTCACGTCGCTTCCCTGTGGTGGCAGTGGACCCGCGGCCGAATCGTCGTCTCTCACGTCGACACGGGCCGCGACTACCCAGAGCCACCAGCCTGGCTACGCCTCGATGACGACCCGGACCGCCACGACGACCTTTCTCCCGCCGAACTCGATGCCTACCTCACCTGCGACCTCGGAGAGATGGGCGTCCGCGAGTACGCCGACCTGAGCGGCCGTGCGCCCGGTACTGTCGGCAACCTACTCCGCTGGGCTCGGGAGAGCCTCGGAGGTGTCGACCGGTGACGGGGGGGACCCCGACCCCACTCTCTCGCAGAGGTGCGGGGGGGTGTCCGCCACCATACCGTCCACTCGAAGTGAACCCAAGGTTCACCGCCCCCCGGATGCGGGGTCACCGAACCCCCGTTTCATCTGTGTCCGCAACGGTCGGCCGATCTGCGGACAGGAGGGCGGCATGAGTTCGTCCGGCAGCCGGCTTCCCGGCGACACCGAGAACACCGACCGGCACAAGAGCGAGGAACGCGCCGAAGCGCGTCTCTCTGGCGACCTGGCGGCCCGGTTCACGGACTACCTCGACGCCCACGGCGAAGCCAAGAGCGAGGTGGTGCGGGAAGCGCTCGACGAGTACTTGCCCGCGTCGGAGCGCTCGCAGTACGTACTGCCCTCTGACCCCGAGTTGGCGGACGCCTACCTCGCTCTCGCTGGCGAGGAACCGCGTACCCTCTCGGTCAACATGGCCGAAGATATCCTCTCTCGGGAGTCGCATCCGAACACACCGAAGGAGCTGATCCGGAGCGAAGTGCTCGACCCACTGGCGGCGAGCGGACTGATATCCGTGCGGTGCGGGAAGGTCGGCGTTCGTCCGCTGACCGAGCGCGACGAGATCGCGGAGGGCATCAATGGTGAGTGATACCGCCTCGGGCGATACTGAGAACTGGGTGGTCCTCGATCTGTTCGCTGGCCTCGGCGGTTTCAGCCAGGCCTTCGAGGAGTCCGACCGGTGGGACGTGTTCACCGTCGACGTTGAGGAACGATTCGATCCCGACCTCCAGGCCGACGTGCTCGAACTCCGACCGGCAGACCTGCTGGAGTTGGTCGGCCTTGACCGCGACGAGATCGACGTGCTCCTGATCCTGGCGAGTCCGCCGTGTACGCAGTTCTCGCTGGCCGCGTCCCGATACGAGCGGTTCGTCGACGGCGAGCCGCAGACCGACGACGCCCGCGAAGCCGTCGCCTTGGTCTACCACACAATCGGGCTGATAAAGTCGCTCTCACCCGATTACTGGTTCCTCGAAAACCCGCAGGGCTACCTGCGACAAGTTCTCGGTCGGCCGACTGGCCGCGTCACGTGGTGCCAGTACGGGACCGACTGGATGAAGCCGACCGATCTGTGGGGCGACCACCCGCCGATGGAGTACAAAGCATGCTCCTACGGCGACGACTGTCACAACAACACCGACCAGGCCCACGGTGGACAGGGGAACTGCCGGGATACGTGGTACGACGACATGGGCGACAAGATCCGCGACCCGGCGAAGCGGGCGAAGGTCCCGCGCAACCTCTCGGCCGCTATCCGCGACGCCGTCGAGGACGAGATCGCGAGCCCGTCGCCCGTGCAGACGGAGTTACCTGCAGCCACCGACGGGGGCGAACCGCGGTCTAAGTCTACCACGGATTCTGAGCGCTGACCCACCTGCGACAGCCCCACCTCTCTCAGTCTTAGTAAGTTAATTACTTATTTATTTACTTGCTAACAGGTTTTTTATCGGTAGCCGTCTCACTATTCGCTGTACCATATGTCAAGTGAGACAATCGGATTCTCGCTCTCACCGGCTCAATTAGAGCAACTCAACCAGAGAGCCGCCAGCGACGGCTATGTGAGTCGGTCTGAGTGGATTCGGGAGAAGTTAGGGCTCGGACCCTTTCGATAGCATGAGTACAGCCAGCAACAGCGAATCCGTCGATCCGCCGACCCCCGACTCTGTCGCCGAACTCGAATCGCTTGACTACGGCGAAAAACAGAGTCTCGCGGCCGAACACGGCTTCGGGCGCATCGTCGGGGTCGAGACGGACGAGCTGGAGAACTACCTGACCGACGCGCTCGACCTCGAAGCCACAGCGGAACAGAGCGAGCCGGCCGAGCGACCGACAAAACCAGACGAACAGGGCGGTAGCGAACCAGAGCCAGACAGCGACAGCAACACAGTGAGCGACAGCACCACCGAAGACACGAGCACAGAGGAGACGGATGGTCTCGGAGTCGGACACGAGGGCAAAGAGAAGCTTTCCCCCGAGAACGCCCCCGACGACGACGGGACAGCCGTGGAACCACCCGAGGGCCTGGATCTCGAAGGGATCGGACCCGATGACTTGGAGCCCCAGCCGACACCTACGGAGGAACAAGAGACAGAACCAGAGCCACAGCCCTCGGTGCCCGAGGACCAGACCGAGAGCAACCAGAGCGAGAGCGGCGGGCTACTCTCGAAGATCAAGGGCGACGACAGCGACGAACAGCGAAGTACAGAGGAGATCGTCGAGGATACGGATGACCCGGCGGAGCGCGAGCGGCGCGAAGACGTTCTTAGCGCGCTGAAGGGCTCGGACCCGAGCGCGGGTGCCGCGGACCAGCCGGAGGAACCCGATCCGACGCAGATGCGAAACGGCATGGTCGTCGATGAAAGCCTCGTCTCGACGCTATTCGGGATGCCGTTCGACCAGGCCGCTCAGGTGACCGGTTGGGACGGATGGACGCTCTCCGAAGCGGAGAAACAGGCGAACGCCGAGCTACTCGTCGCCTACTGCGACGAACAGAACATCAACCTCTCGACGGGCTCGCTGCTCGCGATGAGTTTAGTCCAGACGATAGGCGGACGGGCAGCGGGCTACGCCCGGTATCGCAAGCAGGAGAGCGACGACAGCAACCAACGAGACGATGACAGAGAGCGGGCCGAAAGAGAGCGCCGGACAGACGACTCGGACCGCGAGACCGACGACGAACCGAACGAGAGCGAAGAACAGACCGAGAGCGGCGGCACCGACGAATTCGACTTCAACGATTCGGAGACCTGGGACTAACGATGGACGAAATCATGAATCTCGCTCAAGAAGCGGCGAGCGAGGCAGACGAGACGGACGAACAGCGCGCTGACCGACTCAACACCGCGGCGACCGAGGCGGGCGTCGACCCCGAAACACTCTACAAGCTGGAACAGGAGATTCGAGGGTTCATCCGCTACGAGATGGGTCGTAACCCCGACGAGATGGAGGATCTGGAACAGTTCGCCGCACAACTCGCACCGTGGCTCGGGATCGACCCGACGCAGGTCGACAGGATGCTCGTCTCACTCGGCGGGCAGTACGCGACGGGGAGCCCGGCCAAGACCGCCTATCTGGTTCGTACGCTCGACGAGGCGCTTGACCGGAGCGGGCTCTACGACGAACTCGACGTCGAGACGCCGACGCGGGGCGACCTGCGCGACCCTGTGGACGTGGGTGAGTAGGAGGCGTCGCGATGGATATCGACCTGAGCGAGATTACCGCCATCCTCGGCCAGAAGAACAGCGGGAAATCCGTGCTGTTCGAGCATCTACTCACGCAAACCGACCGGTTCATCTGTCTCGATCCGAACGCCGAACACGGTCCACCGGGCGCGGTCTATCCGCAGAGCCCGGCGGAGGTGCTCCGGTACTGGGTCAACGGACAGACCCGCCAGGTGATTCGGGAAGTGCCGTTCACCGAGGACGTGCTTGAACAGTACTGCCGGGCGTTCGGCCAGCTCCAGGAGTGCTATCTCTACATCGACGAGGCACACAACTGGATGGGGGCGAACTACATCCCCGAGATCCTCCAGCATCTCGTGAAGTGGCACGTTACACACTCTAACTGCGGGCTCGTCGTGGCGGCCCACAAAGCGAAAGAGGTTCACGACCAGATCTGGACGCAGACGGACAACTACATCATCTTCGCCTACGGTGAGCACGAAGATAGCAAATTCCGGCGCGTCAGCATCCCTGGGAAGGAACGAGTCACTCAGATGGACCCGAACAGCTACCAGTTCCTCTACTACAAGGACGTAGCCGGCGCCGAGAGCCACATCCGCGGTCCGGTTCCGATTCCGTCACATCTACACTAGCGTTTCGTAGCGTTTCAGACGCGCTCGTAGGCAGTTCGCTATCCTGTTGACAACGAACAAACGAATAATCAAACCCACCCGGTAGTAGGGGGTGCATGGCAGCGACCAACGACACCTCGGGTAACTCCGGGGGTTCGACCGGGTTGATGGACAAGGCCATCAACTTCATGACTGAACCGCTCGGCATCGGCCTGGTCGCCGGTGCTGTGATCGTGCTGTTCATCGTCTGGAGGTTCCTCTGATGACCTTCAACGTCGAAGAGAAGCACGCAGTGACCGGCGCAGGCGCCGCAATGGCCGTCCCCACTGTGGTCGACATGGTGGGTCTGGACGACCTACTGGTATCGCTCGCCGACGCTGTCTTCGAGGGCGACCGCGGCTCGGCCGCGTTCGTCACCGGGATCGGCTCAGGTGTCATCGGCGCCGCGATGATCCTCGGGGCGATCCTCTCGGATATCGACGACTACCTCGGGGTCATCGTCGCCGGGCTCGGCGTCGGGTTCATCGGCGTCGGTGTTCGGGCGTTCGCGGAGGGAGGTGCCTGAGATGCCCGACGAGACCCTCAGCACCTCGATGGGCGAGGCGACCATCGAGACGAACGTCGCCGAGAACCCCACGCCCGTCGCGGTCTGGGACGTACCGGACGGCACGGTCTGGGAGTTGGTCGAGGGCTACCCGGCGATCCTCGATGTCGACGCTGACGGCGGCGGCAACATGCCGCGGTCGACGCGGCTGGGACTCGCCTACCGCGAGCCGAACGACCCGCTCGACGCCTGGACTGTCCTCAACGACTTCTCCATCGCGCCGTTCAACACGCTCTCGCTGAAGGACCAGCAGAGCGGCGACAACGCACAGCGGCGACGGGTGGAGTTCGACCCCGAGGCGGTCCCCGGCGGCTCGCTCTCGCTGAACGACACCGACGAGCTCGCGCTGGTCGTCAACTCGGGCACCCAGATCGACCCGGCATCGCTGTTCTGGAACTACCCGCTCACCGTGCGCCAGGAGTGACACCATGAGCCAGAACCAGAACGCCGACGAACGCCCGTCTCGGCCCGTGACGATCTCGGAATCGAAGTTCGACTTTCACGACTACTCGCCGGGCGCCGAGGCCGTCGTCGCAGAGGCGCAGGTGCCCAAGTCGCAGGTGTGGCAGGTGCCCGTCGGACGCCCGCTCGTGGTCGCGCTCGTCGCCAAGCAGACGGTGACGGTCGCATCGGGCGACTCGGGCGTCTCGAAGACGCTCGACCCCGAGGCGCCGGTGGTCGACTTCATGCCGAACATCGCTGACGGCGAGTACACGTCCGACGCCAACGTCGTCGCCTACTACGACCAGAGCGGCGACGGCTCGAAGGACACGCTCGTCACCGACTCGACAGGCGTCAGCTACTCCGGCAACGTCTCCACCGACGGGGACTTTCTGACCGCCGTCGAGTTCTCCGGCAACGGGTCGGCGGACAAGGAGGTGGACATCTACACCGTGGTTCGCCACGGCTACACCCGCATCCAGAAGCGAGCGAGCGGGAAGAAGAACGTCAGCCAGGAACTCCAGACGGAGGACAGCATCACCTGGGCGTTCAGCAACCCCGACGACCCCGAGAGCGACCGGCAGATCACCTGGGACGCCCGCAACAGCGGGATGCGCGGAGTCATCCCGCCGAAGTTCTACCTCGACCTCGTGTTCTACGACACGAACTACGCGGTGGCACTCGACGCGGCCGACTCCGCCGACGCCCAGCTCGAGATCAGCATCCCGGTGAGTCAGCGGCCCGTCCGCGAGGACGAGAATCCGACGACTCTCCGGCGCAAGGTGCGCAACAACATGGCCGGGCCGTAACGGCCCGGTTCTCGACTCATGGCATCTTTCCCGAACCAACCGACGACGACGAGCAACAGCACCGACACGGCGGCCGACGAGGCGACTGCTACCGATGACCCGGCCGACGAGACCAACAGCGACAGCCCCGGACTTCTCGCGCGACTCGCACAGCGAACTCGGACGCTGGCCGACGTGCTGGCGCCGTTCAGCACCCTACTGACGGGGCTGGTCCAACTACTGACGGTCGCCCAACTCGCGAGGCAAGCATGACGGGGTACGGACTCATCGGCAGCGAGACGCCGATAGACTCGCTCATCGCCGAGTACTTCGGCGACGTGCCCGACAACGTGCTGTACGACCTCATCGAAGACGAGGGAACGGCGCTACTGGCCTGCCTCCTCATGGAGATGCGCGGCCAGCGAATAGAGAACGACACTGCAGAAGCGACCTACGACGCCTTCGAGGGTCTCGAAGCGGAGTATCCCGATACGGATATCGGCGAAACCGCGACGCCCATCGAAAGCGAAGTAGAATGGGGGTACCCGGCGGGCTCGGTCGTCATCTACAACCTCGACAAGCCGCTGTACGTGGCGTTCAAAGAGGGCGGGACGAACCGGTTCGTCCCGGTCGGCCCCGAAGACACGCCGTTCTCGCTCGCTCCGCCGGGCGGGCTCGACGCCTCGCAGATGTGGTATCGGCGGCAGGAACCGGTAGAGGTAGGCGAATCGAATCCAGTCCCCCCGGCGACCGCTTTCGACCTGGTGGTGTTCGCCTGATGGCGAGTAGCAATCCGTCCATCAAGACCGCCGAGATCCCCGACGAGGTGCCGCCGCGAGATACGTTCACCATTCCGGTGACGGCCCGCCAGGGCAAGGGCGGCGACCCGTGGGGCTCGTCGGGTGCCTGCCTGAGCAAGACCGGTGACCCGACCGCCTGGGTGACGCCCGTCACCCTCTGGGTCGACGGGGAGCGCCGGGCGACGAACGAGTTGTGCCTGGCGAACGACAATAGTCGGGATACGTCGTTCTCCGTCTCTCTCTCGCCCGGCGACCACCGGATCGAGGTGCGCGTGCACCAAGTCGGCGACGCGGTGCCGTTCGGCCAGACCTGGGAGCAACACCTCGGCGAGACGACCCACGACGACGTTTCGAAGCGCGTCACGACCGCGGAGGACGCGACGGACCCGTCGCGACAATCGCCGACCGAGGGCGTGCTGGCCTACCTCGAAACGCTGGCCAGCTCGCTCGGCACGAGCACGACGATGATAGCAGTCGGTGCAATCGGCGCGGTCGTCCTACTGGGGGTGCTCTGACGTGCCCCAGACCGTCCCGGTCGGCGAGCGCGTCGATGGGCTGAACCCGCCCGGTCGATGGGTCAACGCGGTGGATATCACCCGGCTCTACGTCGAAGAGAACCGACCGACTCGCGGCGCCGAGACCACCGTCGAAGTGCGACTCACCAACCGGACGGAGCAACCGCTCGGGGTACGCGAGCCCGTGAGCATCAACGGCGAAACCGTCGCCTACGTCGATGCCTCGCTCGGCGCCAGCGAGACGAAGACAGTCCACGTCGGCGCGACGGTGCCCCTCGACGCCGAGGCGATCACGGTCCGGGTCGCAGACGCCAAGGACCGACACGAGACGGAGGACTATCTCGTCGGGAGCAACATCGGAATCTCACCGGACCCGCCGGTCCAGGGGAACGACGTGGTGATCTACGTCACCTGGCGGAACCGCGCGGATCAGTCTATCTCCCGAGATCTCGCGTTCTCGGTGGACGGCCAGCGCCGGGGAACGCGTCCGCTGAATCTCGGCCCCGGCGAGAGCAAACAGATGCGGGCCACAGTGTCGGCGACCGGCTCGCGGTTCGAGGCGGAACTCGGGTCGGCGTCGTGGTCGACGAACGTCGTCGAGCCCGACAACGACGGCCCGCCCGAGCCCGACCCTCCGGAGCCGCCGGAATCCGACCCGTCGCCGGACCCTGACCCGAGCCCGCCCGACGACAGCAACGACTCGGGCATGAACACCGAGTTCCGACTCGGCGAGTGGCTCGACTCGCTCGCCAGCTCGCTCGGCGTGTCGCGGACGGTGGTCGCCGTCGTCGGTATGGTCCTCGTCGCGGTCGTCGGAGGTGCTATCCTCTGATGGCGAACGCGACGTTACCCGGTGGCGGTGGAAGCGGCGACCCGCCCGACTACGACCCTGACCCGGTTGACGTGGCCGTGCTCGACGACGTGCGTATCACGTCACGGGGCATCTACCCGCCGGAGTCGGACCACGGAACGGTCGAACCCGAGGTGCGGGTGACGGTCCGCAACGTGGTCAAATCGTCGAAGACGCCGACTGTGGCGCTCTTTCTCGGCGACGAGCGCCTCGGAGAGATGCACCAGACGATCCCGGCCGGCGACACCGCGACGCTCACGACGCGCCTCTCCTGGCAGTCGCTCAAGGCCCGCGGGCTCGCTGGCGCCGAGCACGAACTCCGGGCGGAACTCCGCTGGAGTAGCCAGCAATTCGCTGGCCCGACGGTGACGGTCCACGAGCGTGACAGCGGCGGCGGGCCGGGTCTGCCGCTCCTGCCAGCCATCGGCCCGCTGACGCGCAAACAGACGACGCTCGCGGCTGCTCTCGCGGCCGCGCTCGTCGTGGCGGTGGTACGATGAACGTCGCCCGCAAGCTCGGCCAGCTCGCCGGCGCCGTCACCGGACTGTTCGGCGTCCCTGGTCTCGTGATCGTCCTGGCGATCCTGTTCGGCATCGCGGGGGTGCTACTACGATGAACGTCGGTGGTTCCATCAACGTCGGCTCCGGTGGCGGAGGCGGTGGCGGCGGTGGCGGCGGTGGCGGCGGGATGGAAGTGGCTTCGGTCGCCGAGGTGTCGGTCCAACCGGACGAAGAGCTGCTATACTCCACCGGGATCACGAGTCGGAACCCAGAAGGCAGAGGCATCGGCTGTAATGCTTGGTTCGCCGGGGACCAGTCCATACCTGGGGTGAAACTCGCGGAGTCCGAGACCACCGAGAGCGGTGTCGTCAGCTACCGCTTGCTGTGGTACGACTTCTACGGTGAGTATTCCTTCGAGATCCGGAACAACGCCGATACAGCGGTAGATGTGATGGCTGCGGCGTACCTGTTCCCCGTGCCCGACGACGCACCTCAGATGGAGTTACTTGGATGACGCTCAGCTCGCTCATTCAGACCTACGGTCTGACGGTCGCGGCGAGCGTGACGGCCGCCGCAGCGACCACCGCAGCGGCGTACGCGCGGGCCGCCGCCCGTCGCTCCCGGACGAACGCGCGCATCCTCCGCGGTGAGGAAGACGTCGAGGAGTGGAAGGGCGTCGTCGATATGGTCCACGAGCACCGGGAGGCGCTCCACGGCGCCGACCTACTCGACCGGACCGACGCCGATCGCGACGAGATGGAAGCATGACCCTGACGCTCACCGTCGTCGAGCTGGCCGCGGTCGTGATGGCCGCAGTCGGGCTGGCAGCGACCGACGCCTCGGCACTGTCGCGGGTGTGGGTCGCGTGGCTCGCGAAGAAGCTCGGCGTCGAGCCCGCGAAGATCCGAGCGACCGACGCCGCGACGGACGGCGACGGAGGGACCCAGTGACCTCGCGCCGCTATCCGAACGAGCGCCAGGGTGCCTTTGCCGAGCGGTACGTCGCCGAGAGCTACGGGCTGGCGCACGTCCCGAACGAGGCGAACTGGTACGACTGCGTGCATCCCCGCGGGACGAAGTACGAGGTGAAGAGTACCCACGAGACGCTCGCGAGCGGCGCCGCAGGCCGGTTCCGGCTGTGGGAGGACCAACACCGCTCGCTGACGGCAGCAGAGGGCGCAGAGGGTCAGACCGCCTGGTACGCGTTCGTGCTATTCGACGACAGTGACAACGTGGTCGACGTGGTCCGGCGCAAGCCGTCGACCGTCACCGAGATCGTCGGTGGCGAGTGGAACGATGCCGGTCACGCCGGGCGGAGCGGACGGCAGCACAAAATCCCGTGGGATCAGATATTCTGATCCCCTATTCGTTTACCACCGTTCTCGTACAGACTATACATCCACCCTGAACTTGAAGTAGGAATCAGTGACGAGAGAGGATTGTCCCAGATTACCAAGCGGCCTCAGATTTAACGGGTCAGGAAATTAGTTTCCGGTTCCGCGCCCGGACTCGGATCTGCTCAATATTGAGATTAGATTTAATTCTGAACTCTGGTCGGTGCTCTTCTTTGGTCGTCTTGTGATTCACTCTCCGAATCACCCGATGGTTCACTCTCAGGCTTGTTTTCCGACCCGCCCTCGGCGAGTATTTGCACAGGTCCCGCTAGAAAGACTGCCCACATTGTCCAAGCAGTCAATTTCATGACTGCATCCTGTGAAATAGTGTTAGTCTGTGCCATCGTGAATAGTGCCGTAACGTAAATTATGAGAAAGATATTATGTCGGTTCCGCGGCGAGACTAAGTTGGTGATGAAACCCCAGATATCAGAGAGCACCATTGTTTGATGGAAACGTTACTATGGGTGAAAAGACTTCCAGTTCTAGATGTGCTGAAGGCTACTTTCCATAGCAAGAAGAGTAAGTACGCAGAATAGATCTAACAGAAAATTTGTCGAGAACGCTGCTGAAATCGGTGTCCGGTTCTGCGTCCAAAGTCGGATATTATCCTATCAGCCTTTCATTGTAACCTCTACTCAGTCTCCATCTTTTTTAACAACGCTTCGATTGCTTCCCGATCTTGCTCCCAGTCATCCTTGCCGTCGATTTTGTATTTTTGCTTCCGCTTCCAGCTACCATCCATCTGTTTCCAAACATAGACCCCAATTTGACTACCTCGATAACCATCATAGAGAACAACTGCCTTCCACCAGTCATCGCTTTTGTATATAGTTTGACCATCGATGACATCTAAGTCTTCGTGCACTGGGTACTGGTTATTCAGCGGGTTTTCTGGGGTCATAGGTGCATCATATCACAGTGGAGCCTCCGTATTAACAGTGTCTCAGGGTCTAAAATTCTATTTTTTATTAAACCCGGCTCGCTTTCGACGAATTAGATCTTCAACCCCGCTCCTACTGGCGTGTCTGTTGTTTCTGAACATCTGTACATTGTACTACTGAATTGATGATTTAGCCCCGCTCATCAACTGGGTTCTATGTCCGGTTCTCGGTACATTCTCGGACAGATTCGGGCCGATCACACCCCAGATCACCCCCGGTTGACCCCAAGATTCTAGGATTTCTGACCGCAAAGCGGAGATACCGGACATGAACTTAGAGAGCTACCCCGACGACGAGGGGATGAAAGTGTGGCTGTCCGAACGAGAAGTGACCCAGCTGCTCGACTACTTCGAGGACACCGAGAAGCGGATCGCGATGGGACTGGGGGCGCGGTGCGGGCTCCGGTCCGACGAGGTGGTCCGAGTCGCGCCCGATCACGTCGCCGACACCGACGCCGGGCGGATGCTCCGCGTGTGGCGGAGCGCGAAGACCGACAAGTACCGCGAGACGCCGATCCCGCCGAACCTCGCCACTACCATCCGCACGGTCGGGGACGTGCGTGAGGAGCCGACAGACGCCCCTGTGGTCGACGTGTCGACGCGGACGCTCCGACGGTGGACCGCGAAGGCCACCGACGAGCTGCTCGACGAGACCGAGGAACCCGGCTGGGAGTACGTCGGCTTTCACGATCTCCGGCGCACCTGGGCGACGAGTCTTCGGAGCGAGGACGTAGATGCGATGGTCGTCTGCGACTGGGGCGGGTGGGACGATCTACAGACGTTCCTCGACCACTATCGGGGGACGCACACGCCCGAGGCGCAGCGGCGAGAACGCGAAAAAGTCGAGTGGCTCTAATCTGCTTTTTCTGCAAATCTAGTGGATGATGGCCCGTTGACGAGCAAAATCTATTCTTTGATTTGGTAGGATAGTTATTGAACGGGGGCCGCCGGTTCATGTACGCAGTACATGAACCGGCCAACAGTGACCTCTCATTGCAAGAATACAACGGCAGAGGAGAGAGGGCCTATTCGTCCGCGAGATCTTCGTAAATCTTCTTATGATTCTCGGCTTCTCGGTCGTATGCTGCCAATGCGCGGACGAAACTCATCCGGCTTTCAGACCGTTTGTTTGGTTCGGAACTCATGGTTTCGTGATTTAGATCCATTGGATCGCATGGGATCTGAGCGGATCCAATTCCCTGTAACGTTACGAAGTAACTTACAACGTAATTACTTTGTGATCATCACAGTGATCATGATGGCCATGATCACCCATTTCCATCATCACTAACTTTCCCTTCTGTGGCCTCTTCTGCTCGACGCAATTTCTCCTCTACCTCTTCCCCAGATATTTCATCAAGGATCTCTCGAATTGTCCCCAAGATCTCATCTCTCTCATCTTCTAAAGTCTCGATATATTCCAACACTTCCTCGGGAAGATCAATATCAGAATTGTTTCGGAGCTTTACAAATTCGCTCACCACCTGCCCAAATTCTTCGATCAATCCGATGAGGTCCACATCAACCTCGTCAAAGCTCTTGTTTCCATCTAAAACCTCTTCCTGAATCTGACCAAATCGGGAATCAATGCTTTCGTCCCATCTCCGAAGATGTATCAGTTTTACCCAAGTGGTTGGAGCATTTTTGTGATTTTCTGGGTATGTGATATCTTCGAAATAGTCTGTCACTTCATCGACATCAACCATCCTTTCCATCACAGCAAAGAGCTTCAGAATTGCCTTTATTTCTTCACCATAGTCGAAATAATAGCCATTCAAGGCATAGAATGTCCAAGTTGTGTTCAGGGCAGTTCGTTTGTTACCGTCTGCGAACGGATGATTTGCCGAAAGCAGTCTCAATAATTCAACCGCTTTCTCGTGGATTGACTCCGGCTTTTTATCGAAATGGCCATGTTCGATACACTGTATGACAAAATCTATCGTGCCCTCGTTGATTACTCCTGATGAAGCATTATCGTCTTCTTCGATGATGTCTGAGTGGATAGCCATGACCTCATCTTGCGTCGGGTAGAAAATCTCGTGATCTGGTTCTTGACTCATTATTACCTCCGTAGCATCCTGTCGCCCGGCGGCCACGGCCGATTGTTCGCATCGATCTTCCCTTCGAGGTAAAGCTTCCCGTCGCGGGTCAGCACGAACATGTCGCCGTGGAGCTGCCCGACGAACCCGATGTGCCGTAGCTTGTCGATTCGCTCTCGGATGTGTCCCTTCGAGCAAGAGATCCGGCTCTCGCGGGCGATCGTCTTTGGCGTCGACCAGCCCTTACGGTCCAGCGTCTCCAAGATCCGTTCGTCCAACTGTTTCATCCAGAAGGCCGACTTGCGCAATCCCATCTGTTAGACCTGTTCGTGGTTGTCCCCCGTCGCTGGCCCATTCCCGTTCTCAAAGGGCGATTCCACCTCGTCCGGTGCGTCCTCCGACGTGTCGATCTCGCCGTCGAGATACGCCTCCCCCCGGTCGGTGATGATATAGACGCCGTTACCGAGGTCTCGCAGAAGCCTTTGCTCGGCTAGCTTCTTGCATCGCTTAGAGATGTACGAGCGGGTATATCGTACGTAACCGCTGTCAGACATCTCTTTTGGACTACCGGACTCTTTCTCCCGGATGTATTCGAGAATCCGGTCATCGGCGAGCACCATCCAATCGCCGGAGTATCGCATCTTGGTTGATTATCAATACTCTCCGTGATTAGGGCGTTGAATAGGGATTAATAGCACCTTAGTGTCCCAGTAGACTCACCGTAAACTATATTCACGATTGGTTCATTGATTGTTAACGCAATGCCACAGAGAAGCCTATCGGTGTCCGTCTCCATGCCGACGGAGATGGACGAGGAAGTCGCCGAAGAGGCCGAGAAACACGATATGACGTACTCTCAGTACGTCCGTCACTGCATCCGTTCGCACCCGTCGAACCACTTTGACGAACCGAACGTTCACCTGGCAGTCGACGAGAACCGCGAGGTGTCGCAGGAAGAGGGGGCCGCCTAAACTATGTCCAGTAGCTCCGAGGCCCCCGTTTCCGATACCGACGCGAGCGAGGAAAAGAGTGACGACGACGGTGATGAAGGCCCATGAGAGGGACGTACCGTTTCTGTCCCGACTGCGGATGCCGTCTCGTCGCGCGCTCTACCCGCACCGGTGTCGCAAGCTACGAGTGTCCCAACTGCACGGGTGGTCGGCGATGAGCGACGACGACATCGAACTCACTGTGAAGATGACCCGCGGCGGCGACTCGGGCAACAAGGAGACGATGAAGGCCACCGTCTCCGCCCCCGACGTGGCGACGCTTGACGACCGCGTAACCGACCTCCGCGAGCGGATGGAAGAGTGGTCCCTACAGTGGCGGAACATCCAGCCCGAAGAGGAGCGGCTACTCGCGGAAGACCAATCGAGACTCGGTGAGACAGAGGCATGACGGACGACCTCGTACCGCTCGCGCCCGAGGAGGGCGTCGACCGGTTTCTACAGCACCGCGAACCGTCCGTCCGCGAGTCGACGCTCCAGAACGCGCGGACTCGACTCGCGCACTTTCTCGACTGGTGCGACGAGCAGCAGATCGACAACCTGAACGAGTTGACCGGGCGGCAACTCGCCGATTTCGTCGCGTGGCGGCAAACGGATATCGCGCCGATCACGCTCCAGAAGCAGCTATCCACGATTCGGCAGGCGTGCCGGTGGTGGGCGGACATCGACGCCGTCGACGAGGGGCTGGCCGAGAAGGTCCACGCTCCCGAGCTGCCCGACGGCGCCGAGAGCCGAGACGTTCACCTGGACCCGGAGCGCGCCGAGCGAGCACTCGCCTACTTCGGTCAGTACCAGTACGCCAGTCGCGATCACGCGCTACTCGCGCTCATCTGGCGGACCGGGATGCGCCGCGGCGCGGTCCGGTCGCTCGACGTGGAGGATCTCAGTCCCGACGATCACGCTGTCCGTCTTGAGCACCGTATCGACGAGGGCACGAAGCTCAAGAACGGCGAGTCCGGCGAGCGGTGGGTCTTCCTCGGCCCGAAGTGGTACCAGATCATCGAGGACTACGCCGCCAACCCCAACCGGACGCAGGGGACGGACGAGTACGGCCGGCGCCCGCTGTTCACGACGGTCGACGGTGGCCGGCCGTCCCCACAGTCGATCTACAAGTGGCTGATGCGGGCGCTACACCCCTGCACCTACGCGAGCTGCCCGCATGACCGGACGCCGGAGACGTGCGAGGCGCGCGGCAGGGACAGCAACGTCGCCGCCTGCCCGTCGTCTCGCTCGCCCCACGCGGTCCGCCGCGGGAGCATCACCTACCACCTGCGAGAGGACACGCCCCCCGAGACGGTGAGCGAGCGGATGGACGTGTCGCTCGAAGTGCTGTACCAGCACTACGACGCCCGCACCGAGCGCGAGAAAATGGACGTTCGAACTGACCACCTCCCAGACGAGTAATATGGCCTCTAACACCCGAAACCACGCAGTAGAACCGAGTTATACCTACCCCGCGAGTCCATTCATACCGCTCGTTCCTTCGTGTAGTCTCATTCAGTCCATTCGCGAGGCCCCCGCGAGTTCACCCTCACTTATCGGGCGTTTCTGGACAAACGAAGACACATCCGTTTCGAACGTATGCTGTAACCGATTGTCGAGGAAGGTGAAATTTCCCGTAGCAGAAGAGCTTCCCCCCGGATATAAGTCGCATCGAACAGACCGTTTCGAGCGTACAATGAGCGAGGAGCGAAGGGGCGGTCGTACGGAATGAGCGGGCGTCAGACGCGGTCCCCGGACGCCGAACTCGGACTGCTCGACGCGACGATGATCGGGATGGGGGCGATGATCGGGGCCGGTATCTTCGTACTGACCGGGCTAGCCGCCGAAATCGCCGGCCCGGCGGCGATCGTCGTCTTCGCGTTGAACGGTGTCGTCACCGCCTTCACCGGCCTGTCGTACGCCGAACTCGCTGCGTCGATCCCCAAGAGCGGGGGCGGATACGCCTTCGTTCGGGAGATCTTCGACGACGTGTCCTCGTTCATCATGGGCTGGATGCTCTGGTTCGCCTACATGATCGCGGGGGCGCTGTACGCGCTCGGCTTCGCGCCGAACTTCCTCGAACTGCTACACGTCTACGGAGCGGTGCCACCGCCGAGCCAGGTCGGTGCCGTGGTAGTGCCGGTCGTCGACGTGGCGGTGCCACTCGCCTTCCTGCTGGCGTTCGTCGCGGTGCTTCTGTTGGTCTCGCTCAACGCAGTTTCGACGGCCGCGAGCGGGAGCGTCGAGACGATCTTCACCCTGATCAAGGTGAGCATCCTCCTGGTGTTCGTCGTCTTCGGCCTCACGTCCCCGATGTTCTCCGGGGCCGAGTTCCAGCCACTGTTCCCGGAGGGTGGCGGAGTGGCTGCGGTCCTCCCGGCGATGGGGCTCACCTTCATCGCCTTCGAGGGGTACGACCTCATCACGACCGTCACGGAAGAGGTCAAAAACCCACGCGAGAACATCCCGAAGGCGATCTTCGTGAGCCTCGTCGTGACTGTCATCGTCTACCTGGCGGTCGTTGCAGTCGCTGTGGGCACGCTCGGGGCACAGGGACTCGCGGAGGCCGGCGAGGCAGGGATCGCGACGGCTGCGACGTCGTTCATGCCGACCGGGCTCCCGGTCATCCAGAACGGCGGGGCGCTCGTCGTCTTCGGCGCGGTGTTCTCGACGCTGACGGCGCTGAACGCGGTCGTGATCGCCTCCTCGCGGGTCGCGTTCTCGATGGGGCGCGAGGGACAGTTACTGCCCTCCTTCGGGCGGCTCCACCACCGCTACGGGACGCCGTTCGTCGCGATCCTCGCCAGCGCGGTCGTGATGCTCGGGTCGGTCGCGCTACCGACACAGAGCGCCGGCAACATGTCGAGTCTGTTCTTCCTGCTGTCGTTCATCATCGTCAACGTCGCCGTGATCAGGCTCCGCCGGGAGCGTCCGAACATGAATCGCCCGTACGAGATGCCGCTCTATCCGGTGCCACCGCTGCTCGGCATCGCGCTCAATCTGATTCTGGCCGGCGTACTCGTCGAGTACCTGTTCCGGACGGACCCACTGGCGATCGTGCTCAGCGTGGCGTGGATCCTGCTTGGCGGTCTCGCCTACGTCGCGCTCAACCGGCTGAAAGCGCCGTCGGACCGCGCTTCCCCGAGCACCGACACCGAAATGACACCGGAGGCTGAAGACTGAACCATGACAAGCGATCTCGACATCATCATCGCGGGCGGCGGGCGCGTCGGCTTCCAGACGGCCGACATCCTCGCCGACCGCGGCCACGACGTGACGATTATCGAACGCGACGAACGGATCGTCTCGGAGATCGCCGACGAGTGGATCGCGACGGTCATCCGGGGCGACGCGACCGACCCCGAGATCATCGAACAGGCCGGCATCGAACGAGCCGACGCGATCGCGGCGCTCACGGGTGAAACAGGCCTGAACCTCGCGGTCTGTCTGGCCGCCGGCGAGTTGCAGCCCGCGATCCGAACGGTCGCGCGAATCGATAGTTCGGCCGCCAAAACCTACACTCGGTTCGTGGACGCGATCGTCTTCCCCGAGCAGGCCGGTGCTCGCGTGGCGGCGAACGAAATCATCGGGAGCGACGTTCAGACGCTGGCGGACGTGACCGGCAACCTCGATATCATGCTCGTCCGGGTCGCGGAGGACGCCCCTGCCGCCGGAAAGCAACTGACGGACGTGCGGTTTCCCGACGGGACGCTGATCGTCTCCGACGACGACGGCCAGCAAGTGGCTCGGCCCGACACGAGACTGACCCCGGGGAGCCGCTACGTCGTCGCTCTCGAACCGGACGTCGCCGAGGAAGTGATGAACCTGATGCGGGGCTGATCCGGCCAGCGTCTCCGCACAGGCCCGTTCACTCGTCGTGAGCGTGCGCTTCGAGCGTCTCCAGTCGCACCCGCTCCAGCGCCTCCTCGGCGGTGGCTTCGAGGACGACCGGCGGGGCGGCGTCGGCGGCCTCGGCTTCGAGCCAGCGGTCGATGCAGAGGCACCAGCGATCGCCCGCTTCGAGGCCGGGGAACTCCAGTTCCGGTCGAGGCGTGACCAGATCGTTACCGCGGGATTTGCTGTATCGGAGAAACTCGTCGGTCGTGACCGCGCAGATCTCGTGGCGGCCGGCGTCGTTCGGGAAGTGCCGGCAACAGCCGTCGCGACCGAAGCCGGTCAGTGGGTCCTCGCTACACGTCGCCAGTTCCGTTCCGAGTACGTTCCGTTCCGGTGGCACAGTCGCCGTTCGGTTCCGCACGGCTAATCACTTCGGACCGCCGGAGGCCGCCGACCGGTCGCGCCGACCGGGTCCCCGCAGGCCAATCAAAATTATTATATAAAATTTCGGCCCGTTCGGAAGCCACTGGCCGCGAGATCGCTCCACCGCACTCATCCAATTATATAAGAACAATTATACACATGATCTGGGTATCGAGCGGTGCGTTCGCGGAGGGGGGCGAGACCGACAGATCCGGGGAAACCCCCTAGCGCTTCTACTGCAGATCCGAGCGCTATCTCCCGATTTTCGGGAATTCGGAACTACTTTCACCACGGTCTGCCTACGTTTAAGAGGTAATCACCGTATGAAACGGAACGCACGGTTACGTGACCAGAGACGCCCGTAGCGACGCGACCTCTCTGAATTCGGACACTCGAATCGAGCGACGAATACCCGCAAACCAAAGCGTTATTTGGGACCCAAACAAACAGAAATTCCGTCACAAATGATAGGTATGAGGCCACAGCGGACACGCTCTCGATCCGGCGCCGGTATCGCCAGTGGGAGGAACAGGACACATGAGTAGCCGCGATCTCACCGTCGACGACATCGACCTGCCGATCAAGCGCACCGAGGGGGAGACGCTGGAGGAGCGGCTGACCGGCAACGCGTATCACAACATTCTGCCCGCGCGCTATCTCCGCAAGGACGCCGACGGGGAACTCGTCGAACAGCAGGAGGATCTGTTCGTCCGCGTCGCGAAGAACATCGCGCTCGCCGAGGCCGTCTACGAGGCCGAGAATCGCGCCGTCGAGATCACCGTCACGCCCGACCAGCTCAAGCCCGACCACCCTCGTCGCGACGAGCTCGCCGAGGAGGTCTTCGGTAAAGGGACCACTGCGGACGACGACGCCGAGACGACGCTCGACCAGTACAACGTCAACAAGTTCGCCTACGAGACGGTCGTTCCGGAACTGCCCGACGAGGTCCGGACCCACGTCGAGGAGACCGCCGAGGAGTTCCAGACGCTGATGGAGGATCTCTCCTTTATGCCGAACTCGCCGACGCTGATGAACGCCGGCGACGAACTCCAGCAGCTGTCGGCCTGTTTCGTCGACTCGCCCGAAGACGACATCGACGACATCCACCAGACGGCCAAGGAGGCCGCCCAGGTCTTCCAGTCCGGCGGTGGCATGGGCTACGCCTTCTGGCGGCTGCGGCCGTACGGCGACGCGGTCGGTTCCACCGGCGGGATCGCGTCCGGCCCGATCACGTTCATGCGGACCTTCGACCAGATGTGCGAGACCATCGCGCAGGGGGGCGCCCGTCGCGGCGCGCAGATGGGCGTCATGCGCGTCAGCCACCCGGACGTCATCCAGTTCATCCACGCGAAGAACAAGGACGTCTCGCTGGCGAACACGCTGCGGCTGAACGACCCCGACGACTTCACGCACAACTCCTTCGCCGACGCGCTGGAGGAGGCCCGCGAACTCATCGACGAGGACGGCAAGGTACCGAAACACCTGCGCAACGCCGTCGAGGGCCACCTCTCGAACTTCAACATCTCCGTCGGGATCACCGACCGCTTCATGGAGGCCGTCAAGAACGACGAGGACTACACCTTCACGAACCCGCGGACGGGCGAACCCCACGTCGCGACCGCGGAGACGGAGGAACTCTACGAGATGTTCGGCCTCGGCGAGCACGTCGAGGTCGGCGAAGTGCTCTCCGTGCCCGCGACCGAGCTCTGGGAGCACATCATCGAGGGCGCTCACGAGAACGGCGAACCCGGGATCATCTACCTCGAACGGGTCAACAAGGAGCACTCGTTCGACGTCGAGGAACACCCCGACCACCGCATCCTCGCGACGAACCCCTGCGGCGAGCAGCCCCTGGAGGAGTACGAGGCGTGTAACCTCGGCCACATCAACCTCTCGACGCTCGCGGCGACCGACGCGCCCGACTGGCGCGTCTGGTCGGAGGAACACGCCGACGAGTACGACTCGATGGAGGACGCGGTCGACGCGTTCCTCGAGGAGGCCATCGACTTCGAGGCGTTCGACCACCGCATCGAGATGGGCACCCGCTTCCTCGAGAACGTGGTCACGATGTCCGACTTCCCGGTGCCGAAGATCGAGCAGACCGTCCGGGAGATGCGCAAGATCGGCCTGGGGGTCATGGGCCTCGCGCAGCTGTACATCCAGCTCGGCATGCGATACGGTGACGACGTCTCCAACGAGGTCGCTCGCCAGCTGATGCGCCACATCAACCACGGCTCGAAGTGGGCCAGCCACGAGCTCGCGACCGAGCGAGGCACCTTCGAGGAGTGGGACAACGCCAAGTACGCCAACCCCACCGAGTACCGCGAGTGGTTCGAGAAGCAGACCGGTCTCGACGCCGACGAGTGGGCCGACGGCTTCGCGCTTCGCAACCACAACACGACGACCATCGCCCCCACCGGTACGACCTCGATGGTCGGCAACACCACCGGCGGCTGCGAGCCCATCTACAACGTCGCCTACTACAAGAACGTCTCCGACGACGTGCAGGGCGACGAGATGCTCGTCGAGTTCGACGACTACTTCCTGCGCGTGCTCGAGGAGAACGACATCGACGTCGACGCCGTCAAGGAGGAGGCCCAGGCCCAGATGGCCAACAACGCGTTCGACGGCGTCGACGGCCTCTCGACGGTGCCGGACGCGGTCGGCGAGCTGTTCGTCACCACCGGCGACCTGTCCGCCAAGCAGCACGCGGGCATCCAGGTCGCCTGCCAGGAGGGCGTCGACTCGGCCATCTCCAAGACCGTGAACGCGCCCAACGACTCGACGGTCGAGGACGCGGCGGAGGTCTTCGAGTACATCTACGACCACGGCGGCAAGGGCGTCACCTACTACCGCGACGGCACCCGCAGCAAGCAGGTGCTCACGACGCGCGCCCAGAACGCGGAGTTCGCCGACATGGACGCCGAGGAGGTCGTCGCCCAGATCGAGGAGGTCTTCGGCGGCTTCGACGCGTTCCTCGAGGAGGACGCCGTCCAGTCGGCCATCGACACCGAGGTCTCGGGCATCCTCTCGGCCGCCGACGGCGAGCGCCCCGACTACGCCCAGAAGCGCTCGCGCCCGGACGTGCTCCACGGCGTCACCCAGCGCATCGACACCGGCTACGGGAAGCTCTACGTCAACATCAACGAGGACCCCGAGGCCGAGCGACCGTTCGAGCTGTTCGCCAACATCGGCAACTCCGGCGGCTTCACCGCCTCGTTCACCGAGGCGCTGGCCAAGACCATCTCGACGGCGCTGCGCGCGGGCGTCGACCCCCGCGAGATCGCCGACGAACTGCAGGGCATCCGCAGCCCGAAGGTCGCCTGGGACAAGGGCGAGCAGATCCAGTCCATCCCGGACGCCATCGGCACGGCCCTGCGTCGCTACCTCGACGACGAGATCGACAAGGGCTACCCCCAGCAGGCGACGCTGGAGGAGACCGCCGAGGAGCGCGAGGCGCGTCACGCCTCGGAACGCGCGGGCGAGGACGGTAGCAACCCCAACCAGGACGTGGGCGCGGCCGAGCCGGAGACGGACGGCGGGGCCTCCGTCTCGATGGGGGCCAAGCCCGGCAGTGACGCCGGCGAGCCCGGCCCCGAGACGGGCCAGGCCGCCGAGGGCGACCAGCAGGAGCTGATCGACGCCGGCGAGAGCCCGGAGTGTCCGGAGTGCTCGTCGCTGTCGCTGTACTACTCCGAAGGCTGCAAGACCTGCGAGTCCTGCGGCTGGTCGGAGTGCTGAGGTAGATGGACGAGGCCTCCGCGTCGTCGCGGGGGCTCGCCTGGCTCCGGAGCGTGCCGGCGACGGTCTCTCTCTGCGTTCTCTTCGTTCTCGTGTTCGCCGCCGAGTGGTACGTCTGGCGACGGTTCGGCTACGCGACCTTCGTAACCCTGTTCATCGCGACCCCCGACCCCTCACCGGGCTGGCTGCTCGCGCCGCTGGCGCACCTGCCGACGGATCCCCGCCACCTCCTTTCGAGCGTCGTTCAACTGCTGCTGTTCGGCGGCGTCGCAGAGCGCCGGCTGGGCCGGCGGCGTTTTCTCGCGCTGGCTGCGGTGTCCGGCCTGGCGACGACAGGCGCGCAGGTCACCTGGTACGTCGCGCTGGGTGCGTCCGGGAGAGTGGCGGGGACGCTCGGCGCCAGCGGGGTCGTCCTCGCGATGACGGCGCTCGTCGTCGTCGACAGCGTCCGATACCGGTTGGCGACCGGCGGCTGGCAGGGCGAGTTCACCTGGCTGTGGGTCTTCTTCGGGAGCGTCATCGCCGGCCAGGCCGTCTTCGGCCTGCTGGCGCTCGTCGCCGGCACCGCGCAGGTCGGGGTCGTCGGCCACCTGACGGGCGTGGCGATAGGGGCCGGCGTCGGACTCGTTCGGCCGACCGGCGCGGTGCTGTTCTCCGGCGACGCCCGGTACCGGTCGTAGGTTCTCCGAACTCACCGATCCGGTCCACCCTTCCGGGAGGCGTGGACTTTTGCCCCGCGGCCGTAACGCGGTGGGTATGACGTACGATATCGCGTTCGTCGGGACCGGTCCGGAGCCGGAGAACCCGGTGTGGGGCGAGAGCGCGGCGATGGCCTACCGCCACGCCGAGGGCTACCGCGAGCGCGACGACTGCCGGATCGTCGCCGCCGCCGACATCGTTCGCGAGAACGTCGCCGCCTTCGCCGACGAGTTCGACGTCGGCGAGGACGGGATCTTCGAAGACTACGAGACGATGCTCGCCGCCGTCGAGCCCGACGTCGTCTCGATATCGACGCCGGTGCCGACCCACGCGGACATCGTGCTCGACTGCATCGAAAGCGGCGTTCCGGCGGCGATCCACTGCGAGAAGCCGATGGCGACGACGTGGGGCGACGCGCGCCTGATGGCCCAGGAGGCCAGTCGCCGGGACGTGCAACTCACGTTCAACCACCAGCGGCGCTTCTCGCCGGTGTGGCGGGAGCCCAAGCGCGCCCTGGACGAGGGTGCCATCGGCGACCTGCGACGGGTGGAAGTCGGCACGAGCACGCTGCTGGACAACGGCACTCACCACGTCGACCTGGCGCACATGTACGCCGGCGAGGCGCCGGTCGAGTGGGTCATCGGCCAGGTCGACTACCGCGAGGAGCACGTCAAGTACGGCGCCCACAACGAGAACCAGGGGCTCGTGCAGTGGGCCTACGACAGCGGCGTCCAGGGCATCGCGACCACGGGCTTCGGCGAGGACGGCGTCGGCGTCCACCACCGGCTGCACGGCACCGACGGGGTCATCGAGGTGACGCCGTGGAGCGAGACCCAGGCGCGAGTCCGTCGGGACGGCGAGGGGTGGGAGACGCTGGTGTCGGGGGTCGAGAACGCCGCGGCGGTCCCGCCGGCCATCGACCACGTCGTCGAGTGTCTGCGCGACGGCGTCGAACCGGAGTTCTCCGCCCGGCGGGCGCTGTCGGTAACCGAAGTGATATTCGCCGCCTGGGAGTCCTCGCGGCGCCGCGGCCGGGTGGACCTCCCGCTCCGGGTCGACGACAACCCGCTCGAAGCGATGGTCGAGTCGGGCGAGCTGTCGCCCGAGCCCGCCGACGACGCCTGACACCCAGCACTGGTGTGCCGGCGACCATCTACCGCGGACCGACCGTCGAGACGCTCACTCGTCCGTCGGACGCCCGTCGGACGGCCCCGGAAGCTTATGGTCACGGGCCGGCCTGTATCCGGTATGCTCAGCGCAGTGGCACTCCAGTTAGACGTTCTCACGCAACCCGTCGGGATCCTCGGCGTCCTCATCCTGCTGGCGGCGATCATCCTGATCGGCCGGTTCCTGCTGTCGATGGCCTGGCGGCTGGTGATCATCGGGATCATCATCGTCGGCACGCTGTACATCCTCAGTATCCTCGGGTTCTCTTTCCTGTAGCGCGCGCCGCCGCCGCCGGTTCGCGATCGCCCGGCGTCACCTGACGGTGTACCCGCCGTCGACGACGACCGACTCGCCCGTGACGTACCACGCCGCCTCGCTGGCGAGGTAGACCGCCAGCGGGGCGACGTCTTCGGGTGCGGCGAACTCGTCGACCAGCATCTCCGATCGCCAGGTTTCCAGGGTTTCCTCCCCGTGGACGATGTTGTCGGTCACGACGTACCCCGGGTTGACGTTGTTCACCCGGATGCCGTACTCGGCCCACTCGGAGGCGAGCTGGGTCTTGAACCCCTCCAGCCCCGCTTTCGACGCCTGGTAGTCGGTCTGTCGCTGCGGGTAGTTGGCGACGAACGCGGACATCGAGGAGATATTCGTGATCGTCCCGCCGTCGCCGGCCTTCATGACCTCGCCGGCGTACTTCGCACAGCGGTAGGCGCCGGTGAGGTTCACGTCGATGGTGTCGGCCCACTCGGCGACGGGCTTGTCCGCGACGGCGTTGTGGTGGACGATGCCCGCGTTGTTGACGAGGTGGTCCACGTCGCCGAACTCGTCCAGCGTGGCCGCGACCATCGACTCGACAGCCTCGGTGTCGGTCACGTCCGTCTCGACGGCGAGCGTCTCCGCGCCCGTCTCGGCGGCGATCGCCTCGGCGGCCGTCCGCCCGGCGTCGCCGTCGCGGTTGGCGACCACGACGTTCGCACCCACCTCGGCGAACGCCTCGGCGATGGCCCGCCCGATCCCGCGGTTACCGCCCGTGACGATCGCCGTCTCGCCGTCGAGTCTGAACCGGTCGAGGACAGTCATGGCCGGTGAGTCGGGTGCTTCTGGCTTCAATTCGCCGAAGGGGGCCGAACGGACCGGTTCCGTGGATGGATTTACAGGCGTTCGGTCGAAGAGTGCGACGATGGACTCCGGGCCGGCGGTCGGCGACGCCAGCGACCAGGAGCGGCTGTTCGTCCGCCGGCGCGAGCGGCGGCTGACCCGGACCCACGCCGCGCTGTGGGCCGTGATCCTCGCGACCACGGCCGCGGACATCGTCCTGACGATGGTCGGCCTGGCCGGCGGACTCCCGGAGGGCAACCCGGTCGTGCGAGTCGCGGTCGGATCGTTCGGGCCCGCGGGGCTCTGGACCGTCAAATTCGCCGCGATGTGCTGGCTGGTCGCCGGGTGGTCGCTGTTGTCCGACCGCGACGCCTCGGTCTTCCTCGGGCTGTTCGCCGCGGTCACGTCGGCGGTCGTCGTCTACAACGCGGTCGCGGTCTTCGGGGCGTGAAGACAGAGCGCTCAGACGCCGTCGAGGAAGTTGCGGATCACGTCGTGACCCACCGCGGTCAACACGGACTCGGGGTGGAACTGGACGGCCTCGATGGGGTGCTCGCGGTGGCGGATCCCCATCACGAGGTCGACGGTGTCGCCGTCCTCGGTTTCGGCCGCCGTCGTCGCCGTCACCTCGAAGCAGTCGGGGACCTCGGTCGCGACCAGCGAGTGGTAGCGACCGCCGCGGATCCCCTGGTCGAGGCCGGCGAAGACGCCGTCGGCGTCGTGACTGATGGGGAAGGCCTTGCCGTGGATGGGCTCGGGGGCGCGCCCGACCGTGCCGCCGTAGGCGTAGACGGCGGCTTCGAGGCCGAGACAGACGCCCAGCGTCGGCACGTCCGGACTGACCTCGGTCAGCACGTCCAGCGTGACGCCCACGTCGCGGTCGTTCTTCGGGTGGCCCGGCCCGGGACTGATCACGATCGCATCGGGGTCGGCGTCGCGCACGTCGTCCAGCGAGGCGGTGTTGCGGACGACCTCGGTGTCGGCGTGCTCGCTGACGTACTCGACGAGGTTGTAGGTGAACGAATCGAAGTTGTCGACGAACAGCACCCGCCGCTCGTCGGCCCGCTCGCGCTGGCGACCGCTCATCGGGACACCTCCCCGGGCTCGACGGGGTCGTCGGCCGCGCCGTCGGCGTCGTCGCCGCTCCCGCTCGCGCCCCCGGCGTCGATCTCGATGGCCTCCAGCGCGTCGAGGACGCCCTGCATCTTCTGCTCGGTCTCCTCGTACTCGCTGGTCGGGTCGCTGTCGGCGACGATGCCGGCGCCGGCTTGGACCGTGACGCGGTCGGCGCTGTCGGCTGCGTCCGCGGGCACGTCAACGCCGTACTCGCTGTCCAGGTCCTCGACCGTGGCGGTGCGGATCACGATGGCGAGTTCGGCGTCGCCGGTCCAGGTGAAGTAGCCGACGCCGCCGCCGTAGGGCCCTCTGGACGTGCGTTCGAGGTCGTCGATGATCTCCATCGCGCGGATCTTCGGCGCGCCGGAGAGCGTCCCGGCGGGGAACGACGCGCGGGCCGCGTCGAAGGCGTCCGCGTCGGCGGCGAGCGTCCCCGTCACCGTCGACTCGATGTGCTGGACGTGGCTGTACTTGAGGACGCTCATGAACTCCTCGACGCGGACGCTCCCGGGTTCGGCGACGCGGCGCACGTCGTTGCGTGCCAGGTCGACGAGCATCGTGTGCTCGGCGCGCTCCTTGCCGTCGGCGAGCATCTCGCCGGCCAGCCGGCGGTCCTCGACGGGGCTCGTCCCGCGGGCGCAGGTGCCGGCGATGGGGTTCGAGAGGACCCGATCCCCGCGGACCGCCACGAGCGTCTCCGGGCTCGCGCCGACGATGGAGAGGCCGTCGTAGTCGAGGACGTACATGTACGGCGAGGGGTTGACCGACCGCAGCGACTCGTACAGTCCCAGCGGGTCCACGTCGCCGTACAGCTCCCGCGTCCGGGAGATGACGCCCTGATAGATGTCTCCGGACAGGACGTGCTCTTTCGCTTTCTCGACGGCTTCTTCGTACTCGTCCTGGGGGCCTGCGGTCTCGCTATCGCGAGCGAACCCGCCGGTCTCCAGGTCGACGGCGCCGTCGAGCAGGCCCGCCACTCGTTCGACCTCGGCTTCGAGTTCCTCGTAGCGGGCCGCGGCGTCGTCGCCGGGTCCGAGGAGCGGCGTGCAGACGAGCGAGACGGTCCCCTCGACGTCGTCGAAGACGAGCGTGGTCGTGGTGAGGACGAACTGGGCGTCGGGGTAGCGCGAATCGGGATGCTCCAGGCCGACCTCGTCGAGCCAGCAGTCGTAGACGGCGTCGTAGCCGAGGAAGCCGACGAGGCCGCCCTCGAAGTGCTCGCGGTCCATGTCCGGGAACCCCCGGCGCTGTACGTCGGGCATCGCGCCGCGGACGCTGTCGAGCGTGTCGCCGCCGTTGGCGTCGAAGAACGTGTCGTAGCGGTCGTCGAACGTCTCGACGGTCGCCCCGTCGGCGTCGACGGTGACGACGCCCTTCGGGTCGTAGCCGACGAAGGAGTAGCGGGCGTGGCGGTCCTCCGTGGTCGGGGCGAACGCGCCGTCGGGGTCGCTGGAGGCGACTTTCTCCGCGCTCTCCAGCAGGAACGTGTAGTCGGCGCCCTCGATGTCCGTGGTCCGGCCGGACAGCGCGGCGTAGGCGTCCAGCGGCTCCAGGTCGGTGTCGAGCTCGACCGCGGCGCGCACGACGACGGGCTCGTCGGCGTCGGCCAGTTCGACGAACTCGTCTTTCGCGGGTTCGAGCGCGGTGTCGCTCACGCGGCCACCTCCCGCCGGGTCGCCGCGGCCACGAACTCGCGAACGGCCTCGTGGTCTTTCTCGCCGCCGACGCGGTCGCCGCCCGCGACGCGCTCGACGCCGGTCGCCACGTCGACGCCGAACGGTCGGACCGTGTCGACGGCCGCGGCGACGTTGTCGGGCGTGAGTCCCCCGGCCAGGATCACGGGCACGTTCAGGTCGGCGACGACTTCGCGGGTGCGCTCCCAGTCGTGGGTCTCACCGGTGCCGCCGCCGCCCGCGGCGTCGACGGAGTCGACCAGCAGGGCGTCCGCGGGGTCGGCGTAGTCGGCGATGTCGTCGGCCGCGGCGTCGACCGCGACGACGACGTCCTGGCTCAGTCGGTGGCCGAGCGCGCCGAGTTCGCCGGGCGAGAGGCCGCCGTGGACCTGCAGGGCGTCGGGCTCGACGGCCTCGACAAGTCCGACGGCTTCCTCGACGGTCGCCGGCATCGTCACGAGCACGCCGGTTACGAGCGGCGGGACGCCCGCCAGCAGATCGGCGGCGGTGTCTGTGTCGACCTCCCGTGGGGTGTCGACGGGCACATCGCAGATGACGCCCACCGCGTCGGCGCCGGCGGCGACGACGGCCTCGCGGTCCGAGTCGCGGGTGACGCCGCAGACCTTCACGCGGGTGGCCGGCCCCCTCGTTCCGGGTCCGGTCGCGTCGCTCATCGGCCTCCGTCGGCGGCGACGCGCCGGCTGACCTCGCGCAGGTCGTCGAGCTTCGCGGCGGCGTCGCCGGAGTCGATACCGTCGGCGGCCGCCGCGACGCCCGCTTCGAGCGAGTCGGCCAGGCCGGCGACGTAGACGGCGGCGCCGGCGTTCGCGAGGATGATCTCGCGCTTGGCGCCGCGAACGTCGCCCTCGACGATGCCCACCAGGTCCTCGGCGTTCTCCTCGGGCGACCCCCCCGAGACCGCCTCGATGTCGTGGGTCGCCAGTCCGAGGTCCTCGGGGGTGATCGTGTACTCGGTGACCTCGCCGTCTTCGACCTCGGCGACGGCGGTCTCGTCGTGGACCGTGATCTCGTCCATGCCGGAACCGTGGACGATCAGGGCGTGGTCGACGGGCATCTCGGCGACCGCGCGGCCGATCAGGCCGACGAGGTCCTCGTCGTAGACGCCCATGACCTGCGCGTCGGCGCCGGCGGGGTTGGTCAGCGGACCGAGCACGTTGAAGATGGTCCGCATCCCCACTTCGCGGCGCGGGCCGATGACGGCCTTCATCGCCGGGTGGAACGCCGGCGCGTGCATGTAGCCGATGCCGGCCTCTTCGATGGTCGCCTCGACGGCCTCGGGCGCGGTGTCCATGTCGAGGCCGACCTCCTCCAGCACGTCCGAACTCCCCGACGAGGAGGAGACGGAGTAGTTGCCGTGCTTGGCGATCGGGACGCCGGCGCCCGCGGCGACGATGGCGCTCGTCGTCGAGACGTTGATGGTGTCGTAGTCGTCGCCGCCGGTGCCGCAGGTGTCGACCAGCGGCGCCCGGTCGGGGTCGATAGTCCGGGCGGCCTCGCGCATCCCCTGTGCGAAGCCGGCGATCTCCGCCTCGGTCTCGCCCTTCGCGCGCAGCCCCGCCAGCAGCGCGCCGATCTGTGCCTCTGTCGCGTCCTCGAAGACGGCCGTCGCCGCCTCGCGAGCCTCCGCGAGCGTCAGGTCCTCGCCGTCTGTGACGGATTCGATATGTGCTTCCATGTGTGTCTCCGATGGACTGTTTCGTTCTACGATGTACGAATCAGTACATTAACTTAAGGATGTCGGGTGGCGTCGCGGCGGTCGTCGACCGACTCGCCGAGCGGCGCCCGCCCATTCTCAAAGTTTGTATCGCGGGAGAAGGGACTATATGAGAGTTCAGTATACCGTAGGGATATGCGACCGACCCTCAAGCGACGGATCGGGCTCGCGCTGGGCGGGCAGTTCGCCCACGCGTGCTATCAGGTGGTGGTCTTTCTTGTCGCGCCGGGGCTGTGGCCGGTGCTCGGCGGGCTGGGTTTTCTCGCGGCCGCGGCGGGGCTCGCGTACGTCTACCGCGACATCGGCGGGACGCTCGACGACCGGTCGAGCCGGCGTCGGGACCTGCAGACCGCGCTGGCCGAGGTCGAGCGCGAGCGCGACGACCTCCGCTCGCGACTGGACGACGCGAAGGCGGACCTCGCCGACGTCCGAGCGGAGCCGGACGCCCGGCCCGCCGGGCCGGTGGTGGCGGCGCCCGACGGCGGTATCCAGGCGGCCGACGACGCCGCCCTGGCCGACTACGACAGCAGCGTTCGCACCGTCGGAACGGCGCTGGACGCTTTCGCCGACGGCGATCTCACCCGGCGCCTCGACGCCGACGACGACTCCGAGGCACTCGCGACGCTCGCGGCGGAGTTCAACGAGATGGCCGCCGCGTTCGAACAGACGTTCGATGCCGCCGCCGGCTTCAGCGACGAGGTCGTCGGCTCCGCCGAGCAGGTGACGACCGCGACCCAGGCGGTGACCGACTCCAGCGAGACGGTCGCCCGGCGCGTCGCCGAGATCGCCGACGTGTTCCACGAACAGCACCAGCAGATCAGCGGTATCTCCGACGAGATGTCGGACATGTCCGCGACTATCGAGGAGATCGCCGCCTCCTCGGACGAAGTCAAGGAGAAGGCCGACCAGACCGAGCGATCCACCGTGGAAGGCATCGAGGCCGGCCGTTCGGCGCGAGACACCATGGACGAGGCCCAGGACCAGATCGAGGGCGTGGTCGAGACGGTCACCGAACTCAGCGAACAGATGGACGAGGTCGGTCAGATCGTCGACCTCATCGACGACATCGCCGAGCAGACGAACATCCTCGCGCTGAACGCCTCGATCGAGGCCGCCCACGCCTCGGCGGGGGCGAACAACAACGGGTTCGGCGTCGTCGCCGACGAGGTCAAGAGCCTCGCCGAGGAGACCAAAGACGCCACCAACGAGATCGAGGGGCTCATCGGCGAGATCCAGTACCAGACCGACGAGGCCGTCGAGGAGATCACCGAGATGCAGTCGACCATCGACGAGGGGAAAGACACGGTCGGCGAGGGGCTGGACGCCCTCGAATCGATCCTCGAACACGTCCAGCAGACCGCCTCGGGCGTCACCGAGATCAGCAACGCCACCGACGACCAGGCGGCCTCCTCCGAGGAGGTCGCCGCCATCGCCGACGAGGCCGCCGAGACCAGCAAGGAGAACGTCGAGGAGGCCGAGCAGGTCGCCGCCATCGCCGAGGAGCAGAACCTCGCGCTCTCGGAGATGTACGTCAACGCGAAGATGCTCACGATGCGCGCCGAGCAGCTCTCGGCGCTGTTCGAGCGCTACCAGACCGAGTAGGGTCGAACGCTCCCGGACCGGGCAGGGTCGGTCCCGGTCGCCGCCGTCCGTTCTCTCCCCCGCGGCGCTCGTCGCCGTCTCGCGACGCCTTTAACTCTCGCACCCGAGCAGTACCGACCATGTCTCACACCGACGCGGTCCGAGAGCGACTCGACGCGTATCTCGCAGACAACGACCTCGAAGCCGTCTGGTTCGCCCGCCCCCCGTCGTTCGCGTGGCTGACCGGCGGCGACAACGTCGTCGACCGCGCCGCCGACGTGGGGGTCGCCGCCGCCGGCTACGACGGCGACGGCCTCACCGTCGTCACCGACAACATCGAGGCGGGGCGACTCGTCGACGAGGAACTCCCCGAGGACGCGACCGTCGAGACCGTTCGGTGGCACGAGTCCGACCTCCCCGAGGCGGTCGCGCAGTTCAGCCCGACACCGGCGGCCGCCGACTTCGACGCGCCCGGCTTCGAGTCGGTCGACCCGACGGAGCTCCGCCAGCCGCTGACCGACGCCGATATCGAGCGGTTCCGGTCGCTCGGCGCCGACACGGCCGAGGTCGTCGAGAACGTCGTCCGCGAGGCGAGCGCCGACGACGAGGAGCGCGAGGTGGGCGGCCGCCTGCGCGACCGGCTGTTCGCCCGCGGGATCGACTCGCCGGTCGTCCTCGTCGGTAGCGGCGAGCGCACCCGGAAGTACCGCCACTACACCACCCGTGACGGCGAACTCGGCGACTACGCGCTGGTCTCCGTCACCGCGGTCCGCGACGGGCTCCACGCCAGTATCACCCGGTCGGTCGCCTTCGACGCCCCCGAGTGGCTCGACGACCGGACCGAGGCCGCCATGCGCGTCGAGGCGAGCGCGCTCGCCGCCACGCAGCGGGTCGGACGCGACGGCGGGGTCGCCGGCGACGTGTTCGACGCCGTCGAGGACGCCTACGCCGAGGTCGGCTACGAGGGCGAGTGGCGCAACCATCACCAGGGCGGCGCCGCCGCCTACGCCGGCCGCGAGTGGTTCGCCACGCCCGACTCGACGGCGTCGGTCCACCTGCCGATGACCTACGCGTACAACCCCACGGTCCAGGGCGCGAAAAGCGAGGACACCCACCTCGTCACCGACGACGGGATCGAACTGCTGACCGGGACCGGCGACTGGCCGACCGAGACGGTCGCCCCCGTCGGCGACGGTCCCGAGATGGATCGCCACGCGGTCCTCCACCGCTGAGCGCGCCGGCCGCCCGCTTCTCCTCGACGCTGTCGCTCGCGAGTTCCGAAAAACGAGTCCCCCGCCGAATCAGTCGTCGTCCGCGACCGCGCCGGTCGCGGCTCCGCCGGCTGTCACGCGATAGGCGGCCTTTCGCACGATCTCCGTCCGGTGGCAGCGAGCGCAGACGTACTCCGTCAGCTTCGTCGTCTCGTCGTTGTGGCTCATGCGCTCGCCGCAGTTCGGGCACTCGGGCATTATATTCCTAATACGGTGGGGCACACTATAAATAGTTACGTTCCAGCGTCTCGACTGCGATAATCGCGGCTGTCGGAGCCTACAGGCCGTCAGGCGAGCGAAAACGCCGGGAACACTGCGGTTCACCGCCTTCAGTGCGATCCGCTGGGGATCGGGGTCTGGTCGTCGCTCGTGTCGAGTCGGCGGAGGCGGTCTTCGACGGCGTCGCGGTGGGCGGTCAGCGCGTCGAGCGCTTCGGGGACCAGTTCGCGGGCCGTCTGGGCGGTTTCGCCGAGGGCGTCGTGGGCGTCGCGGTAGCACGCGGCCGCCTGCGCGGTCCGGCCCTCCTCGCGGTGACCGTCGCCGGCGCGGACGCGCCGGGTCGCGTACCGACGGCGCGTCTCGACGAGGTCCCGCGCGACCGCGTCGACGGCGTCGCGGATCGCCGCCGTGTCGCCCTCGAACCGGCGGGTCGACCGCCCCCAGTCGAGTTCGAGCGCGGTTCGATAGCGGTCCAGCGCGAAGTCGAGGCGGTCGCCCCGCTCGCGGAGGTCGTCGGTCTCGTCGGCCTGCCCGCGGGCCTCCTCGGCGGACGCCACCGGCGCTCGTTCGAGCGCCGCGACGTTGCGTTCCACTCTGTCGAGTTTCGTCCGGAGGCCCTCGGCGACCGTCCCGTCGTCGGCCGTCCCGAGCGCCCCCTCGTAGTCGTCGTGTGCCCGGCCGTAGGCGTCGTGCGCGCGCTCGTACTCGCCCTCGCGCCACTGCGCCTCGGCGCGGTCGATCTCCCGGGCGGCCCGCCCCTCCAGGACGGAGCGACGCGTCTCGTCGATCCGCGCTTCGACGCGCTCGATCCGTTCGGCCGCGGCCGTCACGCCGCCGGCGCAGAGCTCCCGTTCGCTCCGCCTGGCGGCGTCCGTCTCGGCCAGCGCGTCCCGGACGGCCGACAGCGCGTCGTCGTACCACCGCGACCGGGTCAGCCGGTCCGCCTCCGCGATGGCCGTCCGCGCGTCGTCCAGTCGCTCCTCGATCGCGATCCACGACAGCGACGCCGCGTCGAGGTACTCGACCATCGGTCCCAGCCCCGACCGGCTCGGGAAGTACCACTCCACGTCCGCCGCCGTCGTGACGACGAACTCGCCGGCGAGGACGCCGTCGCTGTGCTCGACGACCTCCACGTCCGCCAGCGACACGGCGATCGACCGGTCCCCGTCGTCAGTATCACCGACGACAATGAGCAGCCGCGCGTCCGTCGCCAGCGCGAACGCGCGGTACCCCTCACCCGGCGCGATCCGCTCAGTCCCGTCGACGCCGACCTCGCTCCGAAGGACTCCCTTCTTCCCGTTCGACCGCACCATCACGGGCCGTTCTCCCTCGTGGAGGTACGATCTCAGCGGCGCCTCGCGCAGGTAGCCGTCCGACAGGATCCCCCCGCGCCCCGTCCCCCCGAGGGTCGCCTCGTCGACGCCCTCTACGTTATCTTCACTGATAATTGGGGCCATAGTACCGGATACAGACCGGGGCGTAATGAGTGGCTAGGTTCGGTCGCCGATAGGTCGGCGGGTACCCGCCAGTCGCTCACCGAACCGGGCGGTCCGGCGGTCGGCCGGCCGGGACGGAGCCGGCGGCAGACGCGCGTCTGACTGAGTTTTACGTGCGATCTTTCGAAAGAGGGCCGTGGATGGCACGATTCACGATAGAGATGCCCGCCGGTCTCGCGGGCGACGGAACGGGTACGGGCGAGCGGACGGGCGCGAACGGTGCGGTCCATCGCGACCGGCGGACGAACGACGGCGAGGCCGACGCGGCGACCCGCGGGTTCGTCTCCTGGGTCGAGTGCTGGGCCGACGCGTAACGCGGCGCCCCGTCCTCGTACGGATATCGGAGAATGTGAACGCGTGTAGACGGCGATCGCACTCGTGCGGTCGGCCGAGCGGTGTCTTCCAAATTCTACGATAGCGCTCACGGTCTCCCACGACGACCGCCCGCATTCGGCGGTCGATGTGGCACTGACCGAGCGCGACCCGTCTCAGACGTTGTCGACGAGCCGACCGGCGATGCGCTGGGCGCCCAGCGACGGCGAGATGTCCGGGTGGTCGGCGGCGACGGCTTCGACCTCGCGGTCGAGTTCCGCGCTGACTCGCTCTTCGAACTCGGAGACGATGCCGGGGATGCAGGCCATCCCGCCGGTGAGGACGATGCGGTTGTCCAGCGCCAGCTGGTAGACCTTCATGTAGTCGTTGGCCAGTTCGGGGAGGAACGTGTTGCAGAACTCCTCGACGGCGTCGTCGAGGTACTCGTTGCAGGCGTCCATCACGCTGCGCTCGATGGTGAACTCGTGGGAACCGCCACCGGGCTGCTGGATGATGTCCGTGAACGGCTCGAACTCGTCGAAATCGGCGTGTTCCTCCTTGTACTCCCGAGCCGTCTGGGTGTCGATGTTGACCCGGCCCTGGGTCTCCTCCTCGACGTAGTTGGCGATCATCCGGTCGACCTCGTTGCCGGTGACGGCGCCGGTCGTGAACGGCGCCAACTGCTCGCCGCGGCGATAGCCCGACGCTTCGAGGTTCGTCGACCCCATGTTGACGGCGACGAAGATCTCCTCGATCGCTTCGAGGTCGTCGCCGCGGGCGGGGATCGCGCCGCAGAGCGACTCGGGATAGCTCTCCACCAGCGCCGAGCCGATCGAGGAGCTCTCGATCACGCCTTCGAGGTTCTCGAGGCCCTCGGGGTTGTCGATGGTCGGGATGGCGTAGACGACGCCGCTGTTCTCGGGCACGTCGTTGGCGTCGATGACCTCTTCGAAGAAGGTCTTGGTCAGCTCCGCGCGCTCCTCGTCCTCGGGCAGACCCGACCGGAGCATGAACTGGACCTCGTCGGGGTACTCTGTGGCGGCCTCCTCGCCGTAGAGGACCCGTTCCTCCCCGGTGAGTGCGTCCTCGTAGGTCGCCAGACAGGTCAGCGTGCGGATGGTCTCGATGTCGCCGTCGTCGTCGGGGTAGGCGATCACCGTGCGGGTACTGCCGAGCTTCACGCCGATGGGAACCGGCTCGTCGTCGCTCATGTCCCCGGCTTTACCGTCACCCCGGATAAATGTACCCCGTAGATTATCGTTTCTGTGAACGTCACACCGCTCGGAAATTAGGGCCGCCCGCCCCGGAAATTAGACGGCTCGACCCTTCTGGTCGCTATCGCGCCGACCGGACGGACCCTCCGGGCCGGGAACCGCTCGCCCGACGGTTCACTCGCTTGCGGTCGCTTCGGCACGCTTAAGCGAGATCGTTAGTAGGATACTACCAACAGAGCTGTCCTTGATGAACGCAGATAGATCGGGAGACCGACGGAGGGACCGCTGATGGTCGGGATGGACGACGTGGCGGACGCGATCGTCGAACATCGACGGCTGGTGATCGTGACCTTGCTCGTGGTGATCGGCGCGGTCGGCGCCGGCGCGGCGCAGGTCGAGGACTCGGCGTCGCTGTCGCAGTTCGAGACGAGTTCCGACGAGGCCCAGAAGCTCGAGTACGTCGACGAGAAATTCGGGTCGAGCGGGAACACGACGACGGTCCAGGTGATCGTCCGGGAGGACGACGTGCTGGCGCGCGAGTCCCTGCTCGAACAGTTGCGCTTCGAGCGGGCGCTCGCCGAGGACGACTCGATAAACCGCACCCTCTCCGAGTCGCAGGCGCCCGCGGGGATCGCCAACGTCGTCGCGACCGCCGCGATCCGGGGGGAACAGACGGCGAACCTGACCGCACGCGGCCGCGCGCTGCAGGCCGAGCGCGCGCGGCTCAACGAGACCGGCGCGCGGCTGAGCGACGGCCTGAACCGCACGCGGACGCTGCAACAGGAGTACGTCGCGCTCAACCGCTCGTACGCCCAGGGAGCGGTCGACGACGCGACCTACCGCCAGCGGTCGGCGGCCATCGAGCGCAACCTGACCGCCGTCCGGACCGACGCCACGGCCGGGCTGTCGGCCGGCCAGCGCGAGACGTTCGCCAACCTCACCTCGCAGGCGCGGACGCTGCAGTCGGAGCTGGCCGCGCTCAACGCCTCCTACGCGCAGGGGGAGGTCAACCAGTCGACCTACCGCCAGCGCGCCGGGGAGATCCGGGCGCGGTTCGGCGAGGTGTACGCCGGCATCGAGCGCGTCCTCGCGCCGGACGCCCGCGCGCTGCAGGAGCGCTCGGCAGCGCTCCGGACCGACCGGGTCGCGCTCCGGACCGCCGTCGAGAACGGCGCGACGCCGCCGCTGGCCGAGCAGATCGAACAGCTGGAGTCGATGAACGCCTCGGCGGTCGCGGCGAGCGTCGAGCGGGTACTGAGCGAGGGCAGCGGGGCGCAGGCGTTCGCGCTGATGCCGACGAGCTACGAGCCCGGGTCGACGAGCGCCGACGCGACGATGGTCGTCGTCACGCAGACCACCGAGTCGGCGGTCGCCCAGGGCTCGGCGAGCGCGCGCATCCAGAACTCCCAGACCGAGATCCAGGCGCTCGCGCGCGACCGGCTGGGCGGTGACGCGATGGTCTTCGGCGCGGGCATCATCGCCGACGAGACCAACCGCTCGATGCAGGACAGTCTCACGGTCGTCGGGCCGTTCGCGGTCCTGTTCGTCCTGCTCGTCCTGACGATCGCCTACCGCGACCTGCTGGACATCCTGCTCGGCGTGTTCGGGCTGGCGCTCACCCTCCTGTTGACCTTCGGCTACATGGGCTGGATGGGCGTCGCGTTCAACCAGCTGTTCGTCGCCATCCCCGTCCTGTTGATCGGGCTGTCGATCGACTACGCGATACACGTGTTCATGCGCCATCGAGAAGAACGGGGCACGGCGGGTGACAACGGCGGCCCCGCGGCGGTCGCGGGGTCGATGCGGACGGCGCTGGCCGGCGTCGGCACGGCGCTGGTGCTCGTGACCGCGACGACGGTCATCGGTTTCCTCTCCAATCTCACCAGCCCCGTCGGTCCGATCCGCGAGTTCGGGGTCGTCAGCGCCGTCGGTATCGTCGGCGCGCTGGTGGTCTTCGGCGCGCTGATCCCGGCGATCAAGGTCGAGGCCGACGCCTTCCTCGAAGGCCGCGGCTTCGACCGACGGAAGCGGGCGTTCGGCACGGGCGGCGGCGCGTTCGGTCGCCTGCTCCAACTCGGTTCGACCGCGGCCGACCGGGCGCCGTGGGCGGTCATCGTCCTCACGCTGCTGATCAGCGCGGGCGGAGCCTACGGCGCGACCAACGTCGACACCTCCTTCGCCCAGAAGGACTTCATCGCCGAGGAGCCGCCCGAGTGGATGGACAACCTCCCCGAGGCGATGCAGCCCGGCGAGTACTCGATGCGGGCGACCTTCGAGTACGTCAACGACAACTTCCTGCGGGAGGACGCGACGGCGGAGTTCCTCTTCGAGGGCGACGTGGCGACCGGGGACGCCCTCCAGCGGGTGAACAGGACGGGGGAACTCGTCGCCGAGAAGGGCGTGACGGTCACGCTCTCGAACGGCGAGGCCGACGTTCGGAGCCCGCTGACGGTCATGCGCTCGGTCGCCGCGACCAACGAGACGTTCAACGCGACGCTGGCCGCGAGCGACACCGACGGCGACGGCGTCCCCGACCGCGACGTGGCGGG
>ENA-ORCO01000216-ORCO01000216.1-marine-metagenome-genome-assembly--contig:-NODE-216-length-38402-cov-3.984057_pt1 | contig 38402 bp, 33 predicted proteins | sample MGYA00248633_ERZ508508 | MGnify/ENA primary metagenome ERZ508508 (study PRJEB26179, sample SAMN06268845) | marine metagenome | isolation source: A23 P1 aerobic enrichment on pine of planktonic cells taken...
GACGCAGGTAGGCGAGGCTTCGAGAATGCCGAGTTCGAGCATTCGGAGGACGAAACGCCTGCGGTAATGGAGGAGTTTTACCCAGAACAGAAAGCCAATAACTCTCCGGAGTTGGGTATCGGAACCTCGCCATATACTTCGGATTCAGTCAAAAACCGCTTGAATCAAATCGGGACGACTTCCGCCCAGGAATCTCAATAGCAGAAAAGGGCCTAACTGATAAATAAGGGCCGTTTTCGACCGCCTATGGTCCCTGTGCTAAGATTTCGGCCCAAATTAACAGGGATGCGCTCGTGCTACCACGAGCCAGCATCATCTCAGCGGCTCCGGCCGCTTTATTTTTGTCTGACTCGCAGAAGGTGGCCATGCACGCCGTTATTAAGCTGCTCCGCCCGCACCAGTACCTGAAAAACGGCTTTGTGCTGATTGGCCCGCTCTTCGCGCACCAGTGGGATGTAGCCACGCTAATGCAGGCGGCGCTCGCCTTTCTAGCGTTCTGCGCCATGGCAAGCGCCGTTTACGTGCTCAATGACCTGCTTGATGTCGAGGCGGACCGGGCACACCCGACGAAGTGCAAACGCCCTTTGCCCAGTGGCGCAATGGGTATAGGAAGCGCCAAGGCATTGTTCGGCGTTCTTGTGGCTCTTTCCATAGCCCTGTCCTGGCTGGTCAGTGGCTGGGTGCTTGGCTTTACGGCAGCGTATCTGGCGTTGAACATCGTCTATTCATGGCGCCTCAAACATGTGGTTATTCTGGATGTCTTTCTCATCTCCGCCGGTTTCATGCTGCGGATCTTTGCCGGGACCATCGGCCTTGGTATTGCCCCTTCCGCCTGGCTTCTGTTGTGCGGATTAATGGTGACGCTGTTTCTTGGCTTCTCCAAGCGCCGCGCAGAGCTTCTGGTTCTGGAAAACTCAGAGACCGATTACGACAGCGCGGTTACCCGCCGCGTGCTCGATGATTACAGCCCTGCGATGCTGGAACAGTTCATCGCAGTTACTGCTGCCTGCACCGTGCTCAGCTACGGCCTCTATACCGTCGCACCCCAGACCATCGAGCTTCACGGCACACCGAATCTGATCTACCCCCTCCCGTTTGTGGTTTACGGGATCTTTCGTTATATCTTTCTGCTTCACCAGCACGCCAAAGGGAATGATACGGCGAAGGATCTTTTGACCGACTGGCACATGATTCTGGCAGCGGGTGCCTGGTTTGTCGCAACGCTATGGGTCCTGGCATGAATACGGCCTCCATCACTTACATGGACGGATGGCGATTGAAAGCCTTGGTACTTTCCGTGGTGGCAGCCACATTAGGCTACCTGGCATTCTCGCTCTGGGGCGGTTGGGATGAGGTCGTCACGGCGTTCATCCAGATTGGAATTACTGGTGCCGGCGCCGTTTTGGCTATGTCACTGGTCAACTACGGCCTGCGCTTTCTGCGTTGGCAGCTCTATCTCTCGCGTCTTGGCCATAAACTCCAGCCCCTGCCCAGCGCTCGCATCTATCTGACCGGGTTTGCGCTGACCACAACCCCCGGCAAGGCAGGCGAAGCGTTCCGTGGGCTATTGCTCAAACACCACGGCGTGCCCTATCCAGCCTCCTTCGCGGCATTTATCAGTGAACGGCTGTCGGATCTAGTGGCGATTGTGGTTCTGACGTTGATCGGGTTGACTCAGTATCCTGAGGCTCGGGGCTTAGTGCTGGTAGCAATTGCGGCTATTGCAGTAGTTCTGATATGTCTGTCAAGTCGCCACCTTCTGGATAGGATTCATGACTGGAGTTTGCGTCACCAAGGGAAAGTTTTCAGCGCCATCCAACACCTGGTAACCATGCTCAACGATGCCCGGCGCTGCCACAGCCCTGGACTTCTTGCCGTCGCCACTGTAATCAGCGTTATCGCCTGGGGGGCCGAAGCTCTCGCTTTTCACTGGGTTCTTCAGTGGCTCGGCGCTGACCTGGGGCTGTCATTCGCTTTTTTCGTTTACGCCCTTTCCATGCTGGCAGGTGCGTTGAGTTTCATGCCCGGCGGCCTCGGGGGAGCAGAAGCCGTTATGGTTTCACTGCTGACTCTCAAGGGCGTTCCCATGCCAGCGGCGGTCGCCGCGACGGTTTTCATCCGTCTGGCAACGCTATGGTTTGCGGTGGTCATTGGCCTGGTGGCATTGATCCGAAGTCGTCATGGGGAACATGTATGAGTACGCCCCTGTCTTGGAATCGACTGCCGAGACTGTCACCCGATCAAGTGCAACGCCTCACCAAACCCGCCCTGATTAATCAGGACCCCAAGGACGGTCCCTTTACCTTTTACGGAAACGGTCGTAGTTACGGGGATGTGTGTCTGACGGACACTGGAACCCTGCTGCAGACCCGAGACCTGGATCGGTTCATCGAGTTCGATCCTGCACTGGGTGTAATCCAATGTCAGCCAGGGGTCACGCTGGATGAAATTCTTTCGTTGGTCGTACCTCAAGGCTGGTTCCTTCCAATAACGCCTGGTACACGTTATGCGACCGTGGGTGGCGCCATCGCTAATGACGTGCATGGCAAGAACCATCACGCAATGGGCAGTTTTGGCCATCACGTGAAAGCTATTGAGCTGGTCCGGTCCAATGGCCAGCACTTCACCTGCTCTTCAATCGACAACGAACCCTGGTTTCAGGCCACGATTGGCGGGCTGGGCCTCACGGGCCTTATTGCATCGGCTACCATTCAGCTCATGCGTATCCAGTCCCCCTGGATGTGGGTCGAATCGCACCGATTCACCAATCTGGATGAGTTCTGGCAACTCAACCGGGAGCTGGAAGCCCGGTGGCCCTACACGGTAGCCTGGGTGGATTGCCTGGCAACGGGCCGCTCACGTGGTCGTGGTGTGCTCTATGCGGCCAGCCATGCGCCTGCTCAAACCAGCGCCCCCGCTCCGTTTAAAGAAAGGTCCCGGAGCATTCCCTTTGAGTCGCCTGTTTCGCTGATCAACAGTGCCAGCCTTTGGGCATTCAACCAGTTCTATTATCACAAGCCCGTTAATCCGGGTGGCGCGCTTACCCACTACGTGCCTTATTTCTACCCATTGGATTCCATTCATCACTGGAACCGCATCTACGGTCGAGCTGGCTTCTACCAGTACCAATGCGTTTTACCGCCGGAAACAGCACAAACAGCCGTAAGCGAGTTGTTGAAAACCATTGCCCGTCACCGGGAAGGATCGTTTTTGGCGGTGCTCAAGACCTTTGGCGATCAGCCACCCGCCGGTATGCTTTCATTCCCCAGGCCGGGGGCCACACTCGCTTTGGATTTCCCCAACCGTGGGGCTCGAACCCAGCGACTTTTCGAGGTTCTGGACCGGGTGATCAGTGAAGCCGGCGGTGCCCTTTACCCCGCCAAGGATGCACGTATGCCAGGCTGGCTTTTCCGTCAGGGCTATCCGGAGTGGGAAGCCTTCAGCGGCTTCATCGACCCACAATTAACCTCTCACTTCTGGAAACGGGTGACCCAATGAACGCACTTCGAAATGTTCTGATCATCGGTGCCACCTCAACCATTGCCGAGCACACTGCCCGTCAGCTTGTTTCAAATGGGGCCAATGTATTCTGCGTGGGGCGGGACAGTGAAAAACTGGCCGCTATTACGCAGGATCTGCAGGTAAGAGCGCCACGGGCCACGATCGGCTCCAAAGCCATGGACCTTTGCGATGGCCAACTGCATGCCCCGATGCTGGAGGAGGCGCAAGCAGCTCTGGGAAGCCTGGATGGGGTCTTGATCGCTCACGGCACTCTCCCTGACCAAAAAGCCTGTGAGGCCTCTGTGGCGACGACACGCCATGAGATCGAGACCAATGCTCTCAGCGTCATCAGCCTGCTGACATTGCTCGGAAACCACTTCGAACGCCAGGGCGGGGGTGTCATCGCTGTCATCAGCTCCGTGGCAGGGGATCGCGGACGCCAGAGTAATTACGTCTACGGTTCCGCCAAGGGCATGGTCACAATCTTCCTTCAGGGGCTTCGCAATCGCCTCTACAAAAACGGCACCGACGTCGTGACCATCAAACCCGGTTTTGTGGACACTCCCATGACGGACGGACTGGATAAGTCCGGCTTCCTTTGGGCCCAACCAGAAACCATCGCCACCGGCATCATCAAAGCCATGCGCAAAGGACGCCAGGAAGTCTACCTGCCCTGGTTCTGGTGGGGCATTATGCAAATCATCCGCCATATCCCTGAGTCCATTTTCAAGCGACTATCGCTATGAATGACGATTCGACACCGATTGCGTTTTTTGACTTTGATGGGACCTTGACGAAGCGAGATACTTTAATGCCTTATTTAAAGTATACACTTGGGCCGCTACTGTATTACTGGAATCTTTTAAAGGTAAGCCCAACACTCTTGGCTGCTTTTTTTCGGGTCATTTCGCGTGATAATGCAAAACGAAAACTTCTTAAAGTCTGTCTTGCGGGACTTTCTGAAGTTTTTTTATATGACAAAGGTAAGGGGTTTAGCTTAGAGATCGACTCTAAAATGCTGCGCAGTGATATGATGGAGTCTTTGAGGAAGCATCAAAAAAAGAATCATTTTTGTGTTATTGTTAGTGCCTCCTTGCCGTATTATTTGGAGCCTTGGTGCAGCATGCATAATATCGACTTTCTAATAAGTACCAAGCTTGATTCGTTAAATGGAGTGTGCGGCGGAGATATTTTTCATAAGAATTGCCGAGGAGAAGAAAAGGTCGCAAGAATTATGGAAATTTTTCCGGACCTAAAAAAAAGAAAAAGCTTTGCGTATGGTAACAGCAAAGATGATATTCCGATGATCAACATTGCATCCAAAGGATATATGATATAAATGTATAATATTGTGCGTTCAGTTTTTGACTTTTTTGTCGGGCGCGGATTTTATTTTCTGGTGCTTTTATCACTAGCTTGGGGGTGGCTCTTTTTTGTTTATCAGATTTTTGGAGAACATTTTTCTATCGGAATGTCTGCTTGGAAAGAAACCGCTTACTGGATTAATTATCTGGATTATGGTTTTGTTAAAAGAGCGACTTTGGGAACAGTATTAGAATTAACCCCCTTTCTTAACGTTAGTGTAAAGGCTCATATTGTAAGTGCATTAGCCGTACTTGGAGTTTTTGGAGTTTCTGTTTTTTTGGCGGAAAAACTAAGGTTTCTAAATATCCAAGTTGAGAAAAAATTCTGGTATATAGTGATATTATTGACATCACCTGCTAGTGTCCCGCATTTTATTTACGACTTTGGCCGGTTTGACGCTATTCTGCTGTTGCTTTTCGCTGGATCAGCTATTCTTTTTCTTAGCCAAAAAGACTGGGCGGCTTGCTGTATCTCAATAATTGCCACATTAACCCACGAGATATACATTCTAGTTTTTGTTCCATTTTTACTGCTTCTTTTGTTTTTTGAGTCTGTAAATTTTAAGACTTTTGTGTTTCGTTCATCTTTTTTTATGGCAGGTGTTGGTATTGCAGGGGCAGCTTTGCTTTTTTTTGGAAAGTTTGAGCGAGGCCCAGAAATGCTAACATCTTCGTTGAATGATCAGTCAGGTATAGCCTTCGGAGAAATGAAGGGGGAACCAGTAAAAGTTTGGACGAGAGACCTTTCCGAAAACCTATCGGTGGTCTATCAGCATATAAAAAACCCAGTAAATTGGGTTAGTTTTGTTATTCTGGGAACTGTGTGGGTGATGTATTTAAAGCTGTTTCTGGATATCACTAAGCGCTCATCAAAGTCATTCCTTATTGTTTTGGCTTTAACTTCTCCGTTATCTTTGTTTTTTTTGGGGATTGATTATGCAAGATGGGTGGCTTTCTCTATCATTTTGATGGTTGCGGCCGTCGCATACTTAAAATATAAAAATGAAGTCGACTTAAATAAACCGAGCTTCTGTATTTTAAGAGTAGTGTCAGTTATTGGGATAATCTTGGGGCCTTTAGGTATCACAGGATCTGTGTTTCTATTCGATAAAGTAATTCCTAAACTTATATAGTCATATAGATTAGGGAGCCTCTGAAAAGCCCGCCAATTTGCGAAAATAACGGCAGCTTGGCATTGTTAGCTCAGTAGGCCATCGAGCTCAACCCGTTTCACCGACGCAAATCAGTGTCCGTGTTCTGCAACCGCCAGCAGCTGAACTGGATCTTGGATGGGTATGACATTGCCCGGATGAAGCCCCATCAGGAGCTGTTTTTTGACACGGTCGGATGATTTCAAGTGGCTGATTGATGGGGGGTTTGGTAAAATGCGCCCATGTCAGACGCCGCCTCCAATACTGCTTCCACCATCGCCGAACTGCAGCGCCAACTGCAGGAGCAGCAGGCCGAAAACGCACGGTTGGCGACGCAGAATCAGTCGCTGGAAAAGCAGTATCGTTCACTGGAGCGGCGGACCTAATCGCTGGAAAAGCCAAGCGCGATCTGTTCGAGCAGTTGCGGCTGCTGGTCGAAAATCGCTTCAGCCCCTCCTCGGAACCGCACTATAACTTGTGTAGCTATGGAGGGGGCCAATTCATCCCTCCTCTGGCGTCAGTGCCAAGGCTGAACGACACGCGGCTGCGGATCCGATGGTACATGTGATCTGCTGACTGACGGACTCCAGTCACCACCTTGATGAGGAGCCAGGCCTACGCGCTCTAGAGCATCCAAAGGCATGGATACCATCCTGGTACACCTTGGTGGGCGACTTGGCGAGGTAGCTGAGCCGCTTGAATAAGTTCTTCCGCTTATCACCCATGGAATTCTGATCGAGGTAATACGTTTCGTTATCAAGTAGTTCCACGAGCCCATCTATCTGGTTCACGTAGAGCCCCAACGCTGACGCCCACGCTGAGTTGATGCGGCTCCACATATTGTCTTGGTTGGACTGCATGGATCCCATGGTGTAGTAGGTATCCTGGTTCACCATCAGCGCACAGTGCCAGTGAGGGGCGGTTTCGGTGGCGTTGTACTCCCTGGCCCATACGTAAAACACGCCTGTTTCATGAACGCGTGAGTTATGTCTGCGGGCTCTGATCCGATCCGCCTCAATTTTCGATTTAACAGATTTCCAGAATGACGTCATGAGGCTATTATCGGTATCCCCTAACGGATACCCAAATGGCAGCTTCAAAACGAACCAAAACGCTGTGATGCGGTGGTGGTGGTAAAGGGCCTCATCGATGGTGTCATTGATGCGATCAAGGTATTGCGTGATCAATGGTTGATCAGGTCTCGCTAGAACCGTCTGTCCTTGATAGTCGTCATCGTAATGAAGCGTGAGGTTTCGATTCTTAGTATCCTGCTTGGCATATTGAACGGATTGCATGCGGGTCTCCTTAATGAGGCAGTATCACAGCCATGAAGGGATTGGCGTTTGGGGCGCCAATGATTGGTTGCTATCTAATTATGAGTAGTGGTTTTGGTGAGGTTGATGCGTTCGAGTGCACTATTCGTAGGATGTTGCGTATAAGTCGTCTTTGATTGGGATATGACGATCACTTGGATGATCTGTACAAGTATCAGTATGGATTTAAGATTAAGTGTTATTAGACATCTTAGTATCAGTATTAATATGAGTCTTCGTATCACTAGACCCTTGCTCGATTATTTCTCTACTAGCATTCGACTATTGCTCTACTATATAACCGTTTCCGACATAGCCCTACATGGAAATTCCGGGAAGTTTGTATTTGCGTTCCCCGCGATTTCCGGTTAATTAGTTTGCTTAGTCACTCGCATAAAATATGCGGGATGCGAGAGGTAAAAATCATCACGTTGTTGAGCGGTCTCTCAGCGTGTCCAGGTAATCCGCCCATGCCTGCATCATGTGAGCACGTTCGTTGAGCCACTGAGTGCGGTTGTAAGCCCTTCCATGAGTATCGGCCACCCGATGCCCCAGCTGCATCTCGACAAGCTCCACAGCGAAGCCCAGGCGCTCCACCAGCATGGTGCGGGCGACGGCGCGGAAACCGTGGGCGGTCTGCTGATCCTTCATGCCCAGATTACGCAGCGCAGCGCCCATGGCGTTATCACTCATGGGCCGGGCGGTACTCCGGGCACCGGGGAACACAAACCGACTCCGGTGTCGACTCAAGGACTCGATGCGCTGCAAGGCGGCCAAGGCCTGATCCGACAGCGGCACTACCAGGGGATCACCGTTTTTCGTGATCGCCAGTTCAATGCGCCGGGCCTTGATGTCCACCTGATCCCATTCCAGCGCCCGGATGTTGCCGGGGCGCAGCAGTAGAATCGGCAGCAGTTCCAGGGCGATTACGGTTTCCGGAGCACCCCGGTATCCGTCGATCGCATTCAGCACCGGCGCCAGCTCATCGGGGGTAGTCTGGGCCGCGAAGTGTTTTTGCCGGATGGGTGCCAGTGCCCCCTTGAGGTCCGCTGTCACGTCGCGGGCCGCCACGCCTCGGGCAATGCCGTAGCGCAGTACCTGGCCGACAAGGGTTTTCACTCGATGGGCGGAATCGACATGGCCCTGGCGTTCGATACGTCGCAGCACGTCCAACACCTCGGGGGCCTGGATCTCGCTGATCGGACGTACCCCCAGGCGGGGGTATGCGAGACGTTCGAGACGGCGCTTGTTCTTCTCGTAGGTGGTGGCCCCCACAGTCTCGGCATGCACCTTCACAAGCCATTCATCAGCCAGTGCCTGAAAGCTGTTGTCCAGCTTCTCGCGCTGACTCTGCTGGCGTTCACGCCGGGCTTGCACGGGATCTACCCCCTGGCTCACCTGCTGGCGGGCGTGATCACGTTCATCGCGGGCCTGCTTTAGCGACACCTGGGGGTACACGCCAATGGACAGCAGGCGCTCTCTACCCCCAATCCGGTACTTCATCCGCCAATAGCGCCCGCTTTGCTGGATATGCAGGTAGAGCCCGCCACCGTCGAACAGCTTGGTGTTGCCGTGGGTTTCGTAGAACGCCTTTTTGAGCGCAGAGTCTGTCAGCCGGTTCAGTTGTCGCGCCATCTGTGCAGCCCTCGGGGAAGCGGATACCCCCATGTATCACGGGGTACCCCTAAACATACCCCAATTTTGCTGTACTACCAAACAGGTCCAACGGGTTCCAGAGGAGGCCTAAAATGGGCTCAAACCGGGGATTTTCAAGGGATAGTTGGCGTTTTTCGGAATTGCTTGGAAGGGGAAATGGTGGGTGGTGCTGGGATCGAACCAGCGACCCTCGGCTTGTAAGGCCGATGCTCTCCCTAACTGAGCTAACCACCCAAAAGATGGCGGAGCGGACGGGACTCGAACCCGCGACCTCCGGCGTGACAGGCCGGCATTCTAACCATCTGAACTACCGCTCCGAAACCGCTCTGCAGGGCTTTCCCTGCCGAACGAGATGCGCATTTTAAGCATTTCACTGGAGCTGTCAAACCCCTTTCCTCGATTTTTTTCAGGAATCCCCGGAATCACGGCCGTCACCGCCCTCGATCACTTCCAGCGAGGGGCCACGTTGCCGACGTTCATTCATCAGCGCTTCCACGTGCTCCCGGCGGGATCTGGGCACAGCCCGCTTTGCGAGGGCACGATTGAGCGCGTCCAGACGGCGGGTTACCAGACCGGTGAGCGAGTCCAGCTGTTCGCTCTGCCAAACTCCCCAGCGATCCAGCCGGCGACGCAGATGGTCTCCGGCATCCTGTTTACGTGGCATCTCAGGAGCCTCCTGCACTCTGGCGATCCGCCAGCCGATCCACGCGCTCCTGCAGCCGCACAAAGCGCTGGGTCAGCTGGGCACGGGAACTGTCGATCGAATCCACCACGGACTCCAGTTCCGTCAGCTGCTCCTTCAGGGCACTGACCTCGCCGCTTCCGGAAACTTTCTCTTCCAGTCCGGCCACGCTGCTTTCCAGCCCATCCAGTCGGGCCCGCAGTTCCTCCAGCGCCAACCTGCGGCCCTGTTGCAGCGACTGAATACGGCTGTCCAGGTCATCACGTACGCCCTGAACCTGCTCTTCCACAGAGGCACGCAGCTCCCCGGCATCCGGCATGCCCTCGATGGACCCCGCCAGCTCATCAAGCCGACCCGCCTGGCTCTGCTGCCCGGCCCCCAGCTCCTCCACACGGGATTCGAGCGTGCCTGTCTGTTCCTCCAGCTTCTCGATGCGGGGCCGGTTGGTCTGGTGAGCCACGACCCAGAGCTTGCGCATTTCGTCGTCAAGCATCTCGAGCTGCTCGGAGATGGCCTGACCGGTCTCTTCGCGCTCCTCATCCACCACCCCGAGCTCCATCTGGTTGGTCCGGACATCGCTTTTCACAGTTGCCAGCCGGCTCTCAAGAGCGGCGATCCGCTGCGCCTGTTCCCATGCCAGCCAGCCCCCAGCACCTGCGCAGACCACAACGAGCACGAGCAGCAACCATAAAGGGCGCATTCCAGGAGGCCCGGAACCACCACCGGCCTCCCCGGATCCGCCGCCTTTTCCGGAAGCGCCTCCATTTCCACGCTCAGCCAGTTGATCCTCGTCCGGTCTCAGTGACTCCATGCTGCTCTCCCAGCGTCTACAGGTGCTGCCTTTGATCGGGTTCAAGGCATGGTACCCCCGGTACGGCACTGCGCAAAGCCCGGGCACTGGTTAGCATTTGCACTGCCCCGCCTGCGGGCATAGAATATCGCGCTTTCCCGCTGGACAGTGATGTGGAGTCACCCATGGCGCAACAGGCTCAGGTCGGACTCATCATGGGCTCAAAATCGGACTGGCCGACCATGGAACACGCGGCCACCGTAATGGACGAACTTGGCGTTGCCTATGAACGCCGTGTCGTGTCAGCCCACCGTACCCCGGACCTGCTCAGTGACTACGCCCGCGAGGCACGCGACCGGGGCCTGCAGGTGATCATCGCCGGAGCTGGCGGCGCGGCGCACCTGCCCGGCATGGTCGCGGCCCACACCACCCTCCCGGTGTTGGGTGTTCCCGTTGAGTCACGTGCGCTGAGCGGCCTGGACTCCCTGTACTCCATTGTGCAGATGCCTGGCGGTGTACCCGTGGGCACCCTCGCCATCGGCAAGGCTGGGGCCCGCAATGCCGGACTCATGGCCGCACAGATCCTGTCCCTCTCCGATGCGGGCGTGGCGCAGGCACTTCAGGCCTTCCGCGAGAAGCAGACGCAGGATGTGCTCAACAGCCCCGATCCGGCGGACTGAACCAAGACGAACACGGCAGGAGGCACGATGAGAATCGGCATTCTCGGCGCGGGCCAGCTTGGCCGCATGCTGACACTGGATGGCATGCGCCTGGGGCATGAATTCAGCCTCTATGACCCGGCGGGCAAAGCCTCTGCGGGCGTCGGCACCATCTACAACGACCCCGACGGCCAACACCTCGGAACCTTTCTCAACGAAACAGACGTGGTGACCTACGAATTCGAGCACCTGCCGCTCGAGCTGGTGAACCGCATCGCCACGGAAAAGCCCGTCCATCCAGTTCCCAGGGCCCTGCAGTGCTGCCAGAACCGCACCCTTGAGAAGGCCCTCTTCCGGGATCTGGGCATCAGCACAGCACCTTTCGAGGTAGTGGCGTCAGCGGAGGAACTGCAGGCAGCAACACAGCGCCTGGGTGGCCGTGTTGTGGCCAAGTCCGCCACCGAGGGGTACGACGGCAAGGGACAGGCGGTGCTCGATAGTCCGGAACAGGCCCCGCAGGCCTGGCCCCGCATCGGCTGTGACACGGCCATTGCCGAATCCTTTGTTGCCTTCAGGCGGGAGCTGTCCATTGTGGCTGCTCGCGGCCAGGACGGCGCAATGGCCTTCTATCCACTGGCCGAGAATATCCACCACCAGGGCATCCTGCGCTTCTCCATTGCACCGGCACCGCACGTCACCCCGGAGCTGGAGGACCAGGCCCAGCGCATGATCCGCACACTGATGAACGAGTTGGGCTATGTAGGCGTGCTGGCGCTGGAAATGTTTGAAACGGAGGAAGGCCTGGTTGCCAACGAGATGGCCCCTCGCGTGCACAACTCCGGTCACTGGAGCCAGAACGGCGCAGTTACCAGCCAGTTCGAGAACCACATCCGTGCCGTCTCGGGGCTGCCCCTGGGCGAAACGGCAGCCTTACAGCCCACCTGCATGATCAACCTGATCGGCGAAACAGGACCGGTGGCGGAGATCCTCAGGCTGCCCTACACCCACCTGCACCTCTATGGAAAGGCCGGGCGGTCGGGGCGTAAGGTGGGCCACATCAACATCCTTGCGGATTCCCTGGAAGAGCTGCGCTGGCGCGCCATGAACACCGCAAGCCTGCTGCCGGAATGTCCGGAGTTCGACTGGCGACCCTGATGGGTGGCCTGCTCCCTGCGCTGATTTTCAGCTTTTCACACAGACCTGCTACGCTTGTCCAGAGCCGGGGTTTCCCGGAGGGAGTGACAAGGAATCCGGACTGATCCATGAGGACACTTTTCCAGCCCGAACGCCGTCTCGGCTACCGTATCCTGCGCTGGGTACTGATCACGGCGTTCACTGTCGGCCTGATGATCGGCAGCATCCAGATCTTCATCGATTTCCGCACCGTTTCCCACGAGCTCGATGAGCGCGCCCAGCAGACGCTCGCCCTGGTGCGGGAGGCAGCGACCCAGGCCGTCTACAGCATCGATGAGGACCTTGCGGAACAGGTGATTGACGGGCTGTTCGAACAGCAGTCCATACGCGGCGGCGAAATCGTCCATCCCGATGGCATGCCCCTGGCCCGGGCTGACCGCTCGCTCACGGACAGCCCCTACCGCTCCCTTACTGACGCCATCTTCGGACAACAGCGCACCTACCGGGTGGATCTGGTTCGCACCCAGGGGGACGAGAAGGTCAAGTACGGCCAGCTGATCATCGAGGTGGACACCGCCCCGCAGGCCACACTCTGGCTGGAGCGCGCCTCTCTCATACTGCTTTCCGGCATCGCCCGCGCCCTGATCCTCGGCCTGGTGCTCTACGTGGTCTACCATCTCCTGGTGACACGCCCGCTGTTCCGCATTGCCGAGGATCTCTCGAATGTGGATCCCGCCGACCCCGGCCAGCACCTTCTCCAGACCCCCAAGGGCCACGACCGCGACGAGCTCGACACCTGGGTCAAGGCCACCAACGAGCTTCTCACCGCCATCTCCGAGACCCAGCAGAAACACCAGGATGCCCAGGACCGCATCACCCGCCTGTCACGCTATGATTCGCTCACAGGCCTCCCCAACCGGGACATGTTCCTGAGTCTGCTCAACGGTGCCCTGGAGAACGCACGCCGCCAGCGTGGCATGGTGGCGATCTTCTGCCTCGGACTGGACGACTTCAAGACACTCAACGAGCAGTACGGCTTCTCCAGCGGTGACCAGCTGCTGCAGGTGATCGCTGAAAGGATCACGAACAACAGCCAGGACAACCTGGTCAACGGCGGGCGACTCGGTGCGGACCAGTTCGCGGTCATCCAGGGCGGCATCCGGGAGACCTACCAGGCAGCCGCCATGGCCGAGTGGCTGCTGCACGAGCTCAGTCGCCCGGTCACTGTCAGCGGCAAGGAAATCAGCATCACGGCAACCATCGGTGTGGCCATCTATCCGGACGATGCCCTGCAGTCCGACCGTCTCCTGCAGAAAGCGGAACAGTCCATGACCCTTGCCAAATCCGAGGGCCGCAACCGGTTCCAGTTCTATGTAGCCAGCGTCGATCAGGCCATCCGTGAGCGCAAGCACCTGGAGCGGGACCTGGACATGGCCCTGGCCCAGCGCCAGTTCCATCTGGTGTACCAGCCCCAGGTGGATATGGACACCCATCGCGTTCTGGGCGCCGAAGCCCTGTTGCGCTGGCAGCACCCCGAGCGGGGCTTCATTCCGCCGGATGAGTTCATTCCGCTGGCGGAACTCAATCTGTCCATCATTGAGATCGGTTACTGGGTCCTGGATGAGGCCTGCCGTCAGGCCCGGGAATGGATGGATCAGGGTCTGGCCCTGCGGATGTCGGTCAATCTCTCGCCCGTGCAGCTGCGCCAGAACAACATCGTGGACGTGATTCTCGGCGTCCTGCGCCAGCACGACCTGCCCCCCTCCCGCCTGGAACTGGAGGTCACAGAAACCAGTTTCATGCAGAACCTCGATGATGCCATCGGCAAGCTCTCGCGTCTCAGGGACGAAGGCATCCGCGTGGCAGTGGACGACTTCGGCACCGGCTATTCCTCGCTGACCTACCTCAAGCGGCTGCCGGTACACCACCTGAAAATCGACAAACAGTTCATCCGGGATCTCCTCGCCAATGAGGAGGATACCCAGATCGCCAACACCATCATTGATCTTGGCCGGAGTCTCAGCCTGGATGTGATCGCCGAGGGCGTGGAGACCGAGGAACAGAGCGTCTACCTGGTGAACCGCGGCTGCGTCATGGCCCAGGGCTACTACTTCAGCAAGCCGGTGGATGTGGAGCAGTTCCAGGCCTTCATCGATACATTCGAAACGAGGCCGTAACACCAGAGCCGCACCTGAAACCACCTGTTACAACCGGTTGCACTCAGGGGTGATCCACCCCGGTTGCGTTACACCGGTGTAACCCCGGCCAAACAGTCGGTTACCCCTGCCTTAACACTCTCTGAGTATTGTCATCGCTGAACTCATAATGAGAACGGCGTCACAAAATGCTCAGAGCTCCAACCGCTTTCCTCCGCCTGACCGCAACCCCCCTCAAGCACATCACACTGGCTGCCTCACTCCTGCTGGCCGGGTGTATCGGCGGCGGTTCCTCCAGCGGCGACGCCAGTGATACCGGCTCAACAGCCGCCTGCGGCAAGACCGAGACCCGTAACCTGCTGGTGAACGAGAACACCACCTACCGGGACAACCTGTCACTGTGTTTCTCGGCGGAAGAAGCCAGCCTGGAAGCTGACGGCCAGCTGAGTGAACTGCACTGGGAGGGCAACACCCTGGCATTCCGGAGCAGCCATGTGGACCGCCCGAGGCGCACTCAGGTCCGTATTCTGGACCCTCACGGATCCACGCAGCTGCGGATCAATGTGGTCGTGGAGAACCGGTCCGGGCGCGCCGACGAAATCCGGGCTGACCACCTCGTCGATGAAAGCGCCTCCATTCTGGCCTTGAGCGAGGATCGGCAGGCCTACGCCTACATGCTGGAAGTTGCCTACCTCGAAGGCCAGATCGACTGGTCGGAGCGACAGTCGATGCTGGCGGATTGGACACCGGAGACTGCATCCGCCCATGGCACACTGGCCGAAAAAATCAAAAAGGTTGAGCGCGTTCTCGAGGATTACCGCAATGGTCGAGCGGGAGAATACGAGCTCTCAAAGGCAGCGGATCTCGCCGCCAGCTACCTCGGCGCGCACGGGCAGTACGCTGCGGACAAACTGGCGGAACTGACCGGCGACCAGCGGATTGATATAGCGGTTCCGGACATCAGTTCCGGCCAGCTGGCGTACCGCTCTGATGTCGAGCGGGTTTCCCGTCACGTCGGCAATCCAGCATACGGAGCACTTGTTCGGCAGCAATGGCAGTTTGACCGCCGCTACCGCTTTCTGAACGACGTTGACATAGTGGAGACACGTTCATGACATTCAGGACTGGCCTCCTGCTCCTGGGATTTCTGGCATCCATTACCACATCGGTCAGTGCCAGCGCGCAGACCCCGGACGGAAACGAGGCCAGCCAGAATGACATCACGGCCGCGGAGTCGCAGGCCCGCGGTGTCGTATCCCTGGTGGTCCGGCGCGAGCCGGGCGTGGGGTCGGTCGCGGACCGTGTGGGAGCAGTGATCACCGCCACCTGGCAGAACACGGAAGTGATCGAGGTTCCCGCCTCCCAGGCGGAGGCCGTGGAAGCGCTTCTCCAGCTCATTCCCGGCATTGAATCCGTGGAACGCGATGCGGTAGTCAGCACACCGGAGCCGGAAGCAGCAGAGGCCCCGGACTCCTCCGGGCCAGTGACTGGACAGAGCAGTACCACCAGTGCCTCCACGGGGCCCAATGACCCCCGCACCCGGGATCAGCTCTGGTGGCGCAGTGTGACGGACTACGCGGGCGCTTCCAGTGTGGAAACCGCATGGGCCCGCGCTGAAACCAATGAACGCCTCCGTGTTGTCGTCGTCGACGGGGGCTTCGCCAACCATGAGGACTTCAGCTGGCGCAACGGCATCAGCCTCGTGGATGACGGACGGGGCGTCTTCTCCTACGACGCGGACAGTTGCGACACCTACCATGGCCAGAGCGTGGCCAGTATCATCGGGGCCAGGACGGACAACGGCACCGGCATGGCCGGCATGCTCGAGGCGGATATCCACCCGGCCCGGGTGCTCGCCTGTGACAGCTCCGGCCATCTCTACAACGTGGCCCGCGCTATCCGGTGGGCGGCTGGTGAGGATGTGGGCGCCGGTCGCACACTGCCGGAACCCGCGGACATCGTGAACCTCTCGCTGAGTGCCGAGACCACCTGCACAAGCAACCTGCAGGCGGCCATCGACACCGCCAACCAGGCGGGGGCTCTGGTGGTGGCCTCCGCCGGCAACAGCCGCAGTGACGCCTCAGGCTATGCCCCCGCAAGCTGTCGTGGCGTGGTGACCGTGGGCGCTGTCACACGCGACGGCGACCAGACCAGCTTCTCGAATTACGGCTCCGCCCTGACAGTCAGCGCTCTGGGGCAACAGGTGCGGGTCCAGGGACCGGAAGACGGCCACCGCTGGATGAGCGGGACCTCGTTCTCAGCCCCCATTGTCAGTGGCATCCTCGGTCTCATTGCCCAGGATATCCCGGAACTTGAAAGGGATACCCTGCTGGACCTCCTGTCGGACGCAGTAACCCCACTGACATCCTCCAGTGACCTCATGGGCGCAGGTATCCTCAACGCAGCCCGCCTGCAGGAGGAAGTGGCAGGCCTGCTGGGCCGGGACGAGCCCTCACTGCACCATGCCATGTCGGTACGGACGGACGGCGACGGGGATTCCCCTTTCTGGAGCCATGTGGACGAAAAACGGCTCTGCAGCCTGTATGAATTCGACGCCAACGAACGGGCGGAGACGGGCGTGGACTACTACTCGATCTTCCGTGTGCCCCAGGGCGAGGCGCTGACCATGGACAATGCAGAGCACGTCCAGAGCGGCGAATCCGTGCGCTTCGTGCTCAGCAATCCCGAAACCGCTGGTTACGAGTTCGGCCTCCAGTTCTGCAGCAATGAGAACGGCGAGAACTGTCGCAGCAGCGAACTGATCCCGCTCCAGACGGCCCGCCTGCAGGCGCCCGCCCGCTGCCGCTGATGGCGACAGCGGTTTTCATTCGACCGGCGGCAGCGGGTTGCCCTCGAACATTTCCTCCATCTCGGGCCGCTCAGGCTGTTCGCCTTCCGTCTTTTCCCCGTTCATGCCCAGGTTCACTTCCCACAGGCGCTTGAACTGGGTACGCGCCACCTCATCAGCCTCGCCCTCCTCACGGAGGATGGTGGGCCTGAGGAACACAATCAGGTTGCGCTTCTGGCGGGTTTTGGTCTCACTGCGGAACAGGGCCCCAAGCAGTGGAATATCCCCCAGCAGCGGCACCTTGCTCTGGGAAACCCGGTAGTCCTCATTGATCAGACCACCCAGAACGATGGTCTCCTCATCATCAGCCAGCACCGTGGTCTTGATCTCACGCTTTTCGGTGATCAGGTCAGCAGCGCTTTCCAGTGACTGGCCGATATCCTCGGTGGTCTGCTCCACAGCCAGCTTCACCACATCATCCGCACTGATGCTGGGTTTGACGTTAAGGGTCAGACCAATGTCCTTGCGCTCAATGGTGGTGAAGGGATTGGTGAGCCCATCGCCGGTGCTGGTGGACTGGCCAGTACGGAAAGGCACGTTCTGCCCCACGATGATCTCGGATTCCTCGTTATCCAGGGTGATGATCGAGGGCGTGGACAGCAGATTGGCCTTGCTGGACGTGGACAGGGCCTGGATCAGCACCCCCCAGGTGAGGCCATTCGAGTCACGTTCCCCGGCGCCAATGGTAAGGCCGGAACCCAGGCCAAGGCTCGAGCCATTCTCGCCGCTACCGATCGAGCCACCGAGAATCTGGGCCAGGACCGTATTGAGGCTCACCCCCACATTCTCGAAGTTGGTACCGGCCACGGGCGCGGTCGAATCGCCGGATTCATCCCCGGTTGCCCACTGGACGCCAAGATCCTGGCCAGCCTCATTGCTGATCTCAACGATGGCGGCCTCGATCAGCACCTGGGCACGGCGTACGTCCAGCTGGTCAACGATGAACTCGATCTCACTCATCATCTGCGGTTCGGCGCGCACCACAAGCGCATTGAGCCCCTTATCCGCATAGACGGACACATCGCTCTCACCGCTACTACCCTGGTTACCCCCGTCGCCTTCGGTGATATCGCCCATGAGCCCGCTCAGCATCTCGCTGAGCTTGGTGGCATCCGCATGGCTGAGCCGGATGACCTTGGTGGTGCCGCGGCTGGTGCTGGGCGTGTCCAGTTTCTCCACCAGCTCCCGCACCTTCTCACGGAAGGCACTGGTGCCACGCAGAATGAGGCGGTTGCTGCGTTCGTCAGCAACCACGCTGGCGGAACGGTCGTCGTCACTGCCGCCACGGCCACTGAGCTGATCCGGGCCGAGTTCCTCCAGAAGCTCCACCATGTCACCGACATAGGCCTCTTCCAGCTGAACCACTTCCACCTCGGAATCCGTGGGCTTGTCGAGATCGTCAATCAGGCGCTGCATGCGCTGGATATTGGCCTTGTGGTCACTGATGATCAGCGCGTTGGCGGCGGATACTCCGGCCAGATGCCCGTAACTGGCCACCATGGGCCTGAGGATGGGCACCAGCTGCATGGCGCTGACGTTCTCCACATGGATGACACGGGTCATCAGCTGCTCGGAAGGCACATCCATGAAGCGGGTGATGTCCTCGGCCGTCTGCTTGGCGTCACTCTGCTGGATCACCTTGATCGCATCCTCACCGGGAATGGCGGTGAACCCGTGCACATGCAGTACCGAGAGGAAGAGGTCATACACCTCATTCTTGTTCATCGGGGTTTCCGAGACCACGGTCACCTTGCCCTTGACGCGCGGATCAACCACGAAGCTGTAACCGGTAATGTCCGAGACCTGGTCCACCAGGGCGCGGATATCGGCATCCTTGAGGTTGACCGTCCAGGTTTCGGAGTTCCCGGCTTCAGCCACCTCCTGGTTCCCGGCCCCGTTATCGTCCTGGGCCATGAGAGGCATGGAAGCCAGCAGTGCCAGCGCAAATGCGAAAAACAGTCGTTGCATGCGGATCATTGGATAACCAGTGCCCGTTGTTGTTGTCTGGTTCGCCGGTTATGGAACCGGAACCGTGAATGAAAAGCGCGTGCCCCCACGCTTAATCTCAAGGTCAAGCCGATCCGAGTTCATCCAGCGTTCCAGATTGGCCCGGTCGGCCTCGATGTCGCCCAGCTGCTGCCCGTTAACGGAAATGATCACATCACCGGGCTGCAGGTTCATGTCTGAAAGCTTTTCGTTGGTGCCGTCATACACATAACCGGGACCGTCCTCATTGGGCCGGAAACCCGCCCTGGCGATTGCCTCTTCAGGATCCTCTTCCAGCGCCTCGACGGCCCGCTCAACCCCGGCTCGGCTATCTTCCGTTCTTTCCCCGGCAGCCGCAACCCCGCCAAGTGTGAGCCCGTCGTCATCAAAACCCAGCGACTCCACCTCACCGTTACGCTGCAGCAGAATCCGGTTCGGCTCCACAGCCACCAGTTCCGCGCCACCAGGCAGCTCATCACCGACCGCGTAACGCTCGGCGGCGCCATCCCGCCCGGAAAGGATAGCACTGGAGCCTTTCCCGCGGGTGGCCAGAAAGACGCCGTGAAGCGTCAGTGTAAGCCCTGTCTCCGGTGCGGTTTCCCGCTCCACCCGGGACACGCTGCTTTGCTCGCCGGAGGCGGCTCGGCCGAAAAGCGCGATGTCCCTGAGCGGCATACTGCTGCCCGCTCCCCGCTGGGGGTCGCCCTGCGTAAGCGCGAGCTCCACCGGGTCTGATGGCGCCGGCCAGATCACACGCCAGGTCCACTGCCCGCCTTTCCAGCCCAGCTGGACTACCAGGACAACCAGCAGCAGATGCGCAAGACGGACCGGCCAGCGGTTCATGGCGCCACCTGCTGGCTCACACGGAAGACCACATCGCCCGGCGCCGCATCCGGCGCGAAGTCCAGCCCCAGGAAATCAATCCAGCGCTTGTAGAGCTCAACCTCGGCGCGACCACTGGCATCCACCACCAGGCGCACCGCCGGGTCCGACGTGCCCTGTTCCATCAGGACCAGCTCCGGCTGGCCATTGTTGCTGGTAAGGTGCCCCTCAATCGGCGGCATGCGCGACTGGCGGGGTTGACCGCCCATGGGCCAGGTCACGCTGCCTCCCGGCCACTGGCCCTTCCCCTGGAAGCTCCCGAAACCCTGTTCCGGACCCCAGACGCCGAAGAAGCTCTCCAGCGTCATGACACCGGGAATGCGCAGGGGCTGGATGCCCAGGTCGTGGGCCGTGATCTCCTCCAGGTCCACCCGGGCGCGGCGCAGCAGCATCCGCACACGGCCATCCAGCATGGCGGTCACACTGCCCTCCGCGTCAGAGCCAGGTGAATGAAGCCGCCATTCCAGCGGCACGAACCCGTGAATGAGCGACCCCGGCTGCAGCTGCCAGCTCAGGCGCAGGGGCAAGCCCTGCACACGCAGCCAGGCATCACCGGACCAGACGGTCCCGCCCACCTGCTGCACCTCAACAACATCGGGAACGGCAACCTCTCGCGCCACCTGGGCCCAGACCCAACCCGCCGGCAGATACACCACCAGCGCGACCAGCCATGTCATGACGAAAAGAAGGACCAGAAGAAACAACCGCAGCGGCCCGACGCGAAAGCGGGGGTGCTCAGCGCCGGCGGATGACTCTGTATTCTGGAGGGACGATCTGCGCATCCTTACGACAACCACTGCGATGGAGGCGCCGACAGGATAACCATAAAAAACCCCCGAGGCGAACCGCCACGGGGGTTTTCATGGAGCCGGTCACACCGGCGATGGGAAGGAGGCGTTTACATCATGCCGCCCATGCCTCCCATGCCGCCCATGTCCGGCATACCACCGCCGGCACCGCCGCCATCGTTCTCTTCCGGCTGGTCGGCGATCATGCACTCGGTGGTGATCATCAGGCCGGCTACGGATGCCGCCGCCTGCAGTGCGGAGCGGGTTACCTTGGCCGGGTCGATGATGCCCGCTTCGAGCATATCGGTGTACTCACCGGTAGAGGCGTTGTACCCGTAGTTGCCCTTGCCTTCGAGCACCTTGTCGACCACCACGGCCGGCTCATCACCGGAGTTGTAGGCGATCTGCTTGAGCGGTGCTTCCATGGCACGACGCAGCAGGTTGATGCCCATCTGGCGCTCTTCGTTGTCGCCCTTGAGGCCTTCAATCGCCTGCAGCGCACGGACCAGGGTCACGCCACCACCGGCCACGATGCCCTCTTCAACAGCGGCACGGGTCGAGTGCAGCGCGTCCTCAACGCGGGCTTTCTTCTCCTTCATCTCAACTTCGGAGCCAGCGCCCACCTTGATCACGGCAACACCACCGGCCAGCTTGGCAAGGCGCTCCTGGAGCTTCTCCTTGTCGTAGTCGGAGGTGCTTTCCTCGATCTGCTTCTTGATCTGGCCAGTACGGGCTTCAATGTCCTGCTGCTGGCCGTTGCCGTTGATGACGGTGCTGTCTTCCTTGCTGATGTTGACGCGCTTGGCGCTGCCCAGGTCATCCAGGGAGACGTTCTCGAGGGTCAGGCCGACTTCCTCGGAGATCACGGTACCGCCGGTAAGAACGGCAATGTCCTGCATCATCTCCTTGCGACGGTCGCCGAAGCCGGGCGCCTTCACAGCTGCGACCTTGACGATGCCGCGCATGTTGTTGACCACCAGGGTCGCCAGCGCTTCGCTTTCAACGTCCTCGGCGATGATCAGCAGCGGCTTGCCGGACTTGGAAACCGCTTCGAGCGTCGGCAGCAGGTCGCGCACGTTGGAGATCTTCTTGTCCACGAGCAGGATGTAGGGGTCGTCCAGCTCGACGGTCATGCTCTCGTTGTTGTTGATGAAGTAGGGCGAGAGGTAGCCACGGTCGAACTGCATGCCCTCGACCACTTCCAGCTCGTCCTCAAGGCCACGGCCTTCCTCAACAGTGATGACGCCTTCCTGACCGACCTTGTCCATCGCATCCGCGATCAGCGCGCCGACGGTCTCGTCGCTGTTGGCGGAGATGGTGCCCACCTGGGCGATGGTCTTGGAGTCGTTGCAGGGCGTGGAGAGCTTGCGGATCTCTTCAACGGCCGACTGGCATGCCTTGTCGATGCCGCGCTTGAGGTCCATGGGGTTCATGCCCGCGGTTACTGCCTTCACACCCTCGCGCACGATGGCCTGGGCCAGAACGGTTGCGGTGGTTGTACCGTCGCCGGCGTTGTCATTGGTCTGGGAAGCGACTTCCTTGACCATCTGAGCGCCCATGTTCTCGAACTTGTCCTCAAGCTCGATTTCCTTGGCAACGCTCACGCCGTCCTTGGTGACATTCGGAGCACCGAAGGACTTTTCCATCACCACGTTCCGGCCCTTGGGACCGAGAGTGACCTTGACCGCGTCAGCCAGCGTATTGACGCCCGTTACCATCTGCTTGCGGGCGTGATCGGAGAACTTGATCTCTTTCGCCATAGTCTTCTGTTCCTGTTGCTTGACTGTTGAATCTCGTCAGGTGCCCGGGGCTGCTTCAGCCCTCCAGCACACCGTAGATGTCGTTCTCGCTCATGATCAGCAGTTCCTCGCCGTCGACCTTGACGGTGTTACCGGCGAACTGCCCGAACACAACCTGATCACCGGCTTTCACCGCCGGTTTGCGTACTTCGCCGTTATCCAGGGTCTTGCCCTCGCCTACGGCCAGAACCTCACCCTGGGAGGGCTTCTCCTGGGCATTGCCGGGCAGCACGATGCCACCGGCGGTCTTCTCTTCTTCTTCCTTGCGACGCACGACTACGCGATCGTGTAACGGACGGATTTTCATTGCTGCTTGTCTCCAGTTTCGGTTCGTCGGTTAAGCAATGAGTTGAGATTACCCAAAGCACATTGGCCTTGTGCTGCCCTAAGTTGGGGATGCACTGCCTTTTTTCAATCCCCACCCGGAAAATTTTTCAGTGCCGGTCCAGGCGCTCGGGATCGTCCTCATCCCGGCGCTGCTGTTCAAACTCGCCCTCGATGATGATGTTGCCGTCGGCATCCCGGCGCGGCCCGCGCTCCCGGTACGAATGGTATTCGTAATGCCCGCCCATGGACGCGCCCCCGTTGAACACCATACGATTCATCACGTAACTGCTCAGCCAGCGCCGTGTGAAGGGGATCAGGCAGGCAAAGCCCACGGCGTCCGTGATGAACCCCGGGGTCAACAGCAGGGCGCCCCCGATGGCCAGCAGCAGCCCTTCCGCCATCTCGCGCGCCGGCAGCTCACCGCTGGCCATGCGCTGGTTGGCACGGAGCAGGGTCGCGGCGCCCTGCTGGCGCAGCATGGCGGCACCAATGACGGCGGTCAGCAGCACCAGGCCAACCGTCGGAAGGGCACCAATCATGCCCCCGACTTCAATGAGGACCACCATCTCGATGATGGGAACGATAATGAAGGCAATCAGAAAAACGGGCATGCGGTCTCCGCGACTTGGTCGTTGTATGCATCACCATCGGGGCGAAGCAGCTGGACTTCAACCATACAGAAGCGTAATCCATGACTGAGTCCTCGCCACAGGCGACGCTGTACCCCGGCTGGCGGGTCTATCTGAACCCACGCGTCATCGGCATGCTGTTCCTTGGGTTCTCCGCCGGCCTGCCCCTGCTGCTGGTAGGCGGTACCTTTACTGCCTGGCTGCGGGACCTGGGCATTGAGCTGGCCGCCATCGGCTTCCTCAGCTGGGTCGGCATGGCCCATTCCATCAAGGTGCTCTGGGCCCCGCTGGTGGACCGGCTGCCTCTGCCCGGTCTGAGCCGACTGCTCGGGCGCCGGCGTGCCTGGATGCTGGCCGCGCAGATCGCGGTTGCGGTAAGCCTGCTGGGAATGGCCCTGACTGACCCGCGCGAACAGCTCTGGCTGGTCGCGGTCTGGGCGGTTGTCGCAGCTTTCGGGTCCGCGACCCAGGATGTCGCCATCGACGCCTACCGCGTGGAAGCCGCACCGGATACCCACCAGGCCGCCATGGCCGCCACCTACGTTACCGGCTACCGCGTCGCGATCCTGGCCGCCGGCGCCGGCGCCCTGCACGTGGCCGCCGTGGGCAGCTGGTCGCTGTCCTATGGCGTGATGGCCGCACTCATGGCTGTGGGGATGGTCACTACCCTGATCAGCCGTGAGCCCGTCGCCGAAGTGGATCGTTTTGCGCCGGAATCGGAAGAGCGGGTCATCCAGTACCTGGCGGACACCCAGCATACCGGCCTGCGCCAGCGCATCACCGCCTGGTTCATCGGCGCGGTGGTCTGCCCCTTCACGGACTTCTTTCAGCGCTATGGCAGAGCGGCCATCGTCATCCTGCTGTTTGTGGCCACCTTCCGGATCAGTGACATATTCATGGGCGTCATGGCCAACCCCTTCTATCTGGACCTGGGATTCACCAAGGAACAGATCGCCAATATCGCTGCCGCCTTCGGGCTGGCGATGACCCTGGTCGGCGCCGCCGTGGGCGGGCTCATGACCGCGCGCTTCGGCATTGCGCGCATGCTGATCGGCACCGCCTTCATGGCCCCGGCAACCAACCTGACCTTCGCCTGGCTGGCCGGCCTGGGGCCGGAAACCATCGGGCTTGTCGCCGCCATCGTGGCGGACAACGTCACAGGCGGCCTGTCCATCTCGGTTTTCATCGCCTACCTTTCCAGCCTCACCAACACCCGCTATACCGCCACCCAGTACGCGCTTTTCAGCTCCCTGATGACACTGCCGGGCCAGTTCCTGGGAGGCTTTACCGGCGTCGTGGCCGAGAATGTGGGCTGGATCGGCTTTTTCCTGATCACGGCCGGTCTGGGCATCCCCGCCATTCTGCTGGCCGTTGCCCTGCTCTGGCTCGCCCACCCGGATCGCCCCACCACCCCGTAGGAGCGGCCATGGCCGCTCCTACGTGCGATGCAGCTCACACCCTCGCCATCCCTCAAAAACGTTTTGCATTGTCGCCGGTACCCGCCGGTCTTTGGCGTCTATAATGGGCCGGAAACGCATCACTTCTGACCACAACGGATAACAACAACGGACTTCGAATGAACCCCGAACTGCCCATCCTTGTCGTGGACGATGCCCGTTTCAGCAGCGCCGTCGTCAGCCGCACCCTCAAGCAGGCCGGTTACACCAACCTCCAGGTGGTCAATACCGCAGCGGATGCCCTCGAGACCCTCGACCGCGACCCCATCAGCATTCTTATCGCGGACTGGCTGATGCCGGAGATGGACGGGCTCGAACTGACGGACCGGGTCCGCCAGCAGGATGAGCAGACCAACCACTACACCTACATCATCCTGCTGACCGGCAAGGAAAGCGTCGAAGCCCTGAGCAAGGCGTTCGACCGCGGTGTGGACGACTTCATCTACAAATCCGACATGACCAAACAGCTCCTGCCCCGGGTTTTCGCGGCGGACAGACTGGCGGAACGCCACAACACCCTGCTCCATACCAATCAACTGCTGATGGAAGAAAACCGGCAGCTTGAAGCCCACAACGTGGTCGACCCGGAGACAGGACTGGGGAATGCCCGCTACGCCCGTCAGCGCCTGCAGCAGGCACTCGACTACACCGAGTCGCGCGGCGGTGCCGTGGGCTATGTCCTCATCGGCATCCGCCACTGGGGACGCCACTGCCGGGAACAGCCCGCCCCGGTTCAGAACGAACTCCTGGAGACACTTGCCCGGCGCATGACCGGGCTGATCCGGCCACTGGATGCCCTGTGCCGGATCGGGCATGATCGCTACGCGGTCATCGCACACTTTCCGGACGCGGATCACTGCCGACCAGCCGCCTTCCGCCGCCTGCATGACGGCATCAACCACAAGGCGCTCAAGACCAGCCGTGGCTTCATTTCCGTGGAAGCCGACGCAACGCTCTGCATTGCCAGTGAGAGGGAAGTGACGCCCACGGCCGATGCCATGGAAGCTGCTGTGGAGGAGGGGCTCAGCAACGCCCGCCAGTCACGGACGCTCACACGGGCCCAGGCAGCAGCCCCCAGGAGCAAGCCGGAGACCGGTTAGTACTGTGACCGTGTTCACATTCCGTTACGCGCGCTCACCGTCATTCAACAGACGCCGGTCCTCCTCCAACGCATACTGAACACGTGGATTTGAGCAGTATCCCCCGGGGCGGAAGAGACAGCAGTACTTTCGCCGGCAACCGGGCACTGCAACAGGATCCCAGGGATTATGAATTTTTCAGGCTTTTCATTCTTCCCTTACGACTTCTTCTTCAGGCGGACCCTTGGTCCGCCTTTTTTTATTCGGGATACCCGGTAATCGCTCGGATCCGGTGATACAGTGGTGACAGCCGCGAATACATCCGCTGATACACCTCCCGGTACAACCGATCGTAGAGCGCCTGACGCTCCGGGTCCGGATCGAAGCGCTCCCCAAGCCGGGTCATGGCTGCCACTGCCGAATCGTAATCCGCGTACCAGCCCAGCCCGACGGCCGCGTTGATCGCTGCCCCCAGCCCTGACGTTTCATAGGTATGTGGCCGCTCCGCGGGCAGACCGAAGATATCCGCCGTCAGCTGCAGGGCCTCATCGCTCTGGGACCCTCCCCCCGCCACACGCAGGCACTGCACCGGCACACGGTTGCGTCGCTCAAGCCGCTCCTTGCCCTCACGCAGCGCATAGGCCAGCCCCTCCAGGATGGCCCTGTAGATATGGGCACGGGTATGCACATCCCCGAAGCCGATGATCGCCCCCTTGGCCTCTGGCCCCGGCTGGCGCACCCCCGGTGACCAGTACGGTTGCAGCATCAGGCCCATGGAACCGGGCGGCACCTCACGCACCAGTTCATCGAAGAGGGCTTCCGGGGCAATGCCCCGTTCCTCGGCAATCGCCTGTTCCCGCTGCCCGAACTGGCGTTTGAACCAGCTCACCATCCAGAAGCCCCGGTAGATCATCACCTCGCCGGAATAACGCCCCGGCACCGCTGAAGGGTAAGGTGGCAGGAAGCGGGTGGGCTCCACGTAGCGGTCGTTGGTGGTATTGATGGTGGCCGTGGTGCCATAGCTCATACAGGCGGTTTCCGGTGAGAGGCCACCACATCCCAGTATTTCACACGCCTTGTCCGAGGCAGCAGCCAGTACGGGAACGCCAGAGGGCAACCCAAGATGCGTTGCAGCCTCCGGAGTGAGGCCACCCATGCGCTCCCCAGGCCGAACCAGTTCCGGCAGCATGCTGCGCTTCACTGCCATCAGCTGCCATTTGAGGTCATTCGGTCGGCACCAGTCATGGCGCTTGTAGTCGAACGGCAGGTAGCCCACCTGGCTACCGGTGGAATCCACGAAGCGCCCGGTCAGCCGCCAGTTGAGATAACCGGAGAGCAGCAGGTAACGGCTGGTCCGGGCCCAGACATCCGGCTGGTTGTAAGCGATCCAATTGGCCTGTGTCTGCTCCCCCAGCTTCTGGATGGTCCCGGACAGGCCCAGCAGCCTGAGCACCACACGCCAGAAAGGCGGCACCCGCACAGGCCCGGGGGCACGGCGCTGGTCCAGCCAGACAATCGCCGGGCGCAGGGGCATGCCACTGGCATCCAGGTTCACCACCGTGCCGCGCTGGGTTGTCAGGGCCACGCCGGCAACAGCTTCCCGCGGGATGGCCGTGTTGTCCCAGAGTTGCGCGCAGGCCCGACCAATACTCTGCCAGTAGTAGTCCGGATCCTGCTCCGCCCAGCCCGGCTCCGGAGAGCGGTAGGGTTCGATCCCGTCCTGCCCCTTGCCCACCAGCTCGCCCCGGCCATTGAACAGCAGTGCCCGCGTGCTCTGGGTGCCGTTGTCGATGGCAAGGATGAGCGGCTCAACACTCATGCCCCGGACTCCGGCGGCAGGTGGTAGCTGGCGCGCCAGAGCTCGCGATAGCGTGTGCATTCCTGCTGCCAGCGAGCATCATCCCATCCCAGCGGCGCCTGGCAGTGCTCACGCAGAACCTCCAGCCAGGGCGCACCGCCCTCCGGCAGCAACAGCCCCAGCCGGGTCCGGCGCAGCAACAGGTCATCCAGATGACCGATCCGCTCATTCCGGCAGCTCCACACCAGTTCCGCCAGCAACGTATCCGTATGACCAATGGGCATCAGCGGGCCGGCTTCCAGGACCTCTTCCACCCTACTGCCGTAATGGCCACACAGACGCTGCCACTGCCAGGCTGTGAGGGCATTGGGCCGGGCCATTGCCGGAGCCGGCGAGAAGACCTGCTCATCCAGGTCACGGCGAATGCCGTTGTCGGTACGCACATGGTCCAGCACCTCCAGCGCGATCAAACGAAATGTGGTCAGCTTGCCACCGGCAACACTGATAACCCCCTGGTCGTTCCAGATGACGTGTTCCCGTTTCTCTTTTGAGGGTTTTTTCTTCCGGCCCCCGCTGTCGGACACAACCGGCCGCACACCGGACCAGGTGCTGATCAGATCCGTCTCGCCCAGATGTGCATCCGGGAAGGCATCGTGCACGGCTTCCAGCAGATACGCCATTTCCGCCCGGCTGAGCACCGCCTCTTTCTGGAGGTCCTGGTCATGATCCAGATCCGTCGTACCGACCACAGTCACCCCTTCCCAAGGATAGACGAACATGGGGCGGTGATCCCGGGGATGGATGAGTGACAGGCTCACCGAGACCGGCAGCTTCCAGAACGGGAAAACCAGGTGACTGCCACGCAGGGGGCGGATGCGCTGGTCGCCACCGAGCTGGCTGCGCAGACGATCCGTCCAGGCACCGGTGGCGTGGACGATGTGGCGTGCGCGCAGGTCATAACCTCTATCAGCCAGCTCGTCATGGACGGTCACGCGCCCTTCACCGCCGTCAGACGGTGGTGTCACGGCCTCAGCCCGCACGTAGTTGACCGCCCGGCCCCCGGCGTTCGTGGCCTCCTGCAGGATGCGCAGCACCAGGCGGGCGTCATCAGTCACCGCGTCCGAAAAACGGGTACCACCGCGCAGGCCCTCACGGCGCAGCCCCGGCACCCAGCGCAGAACGGACTCGCCCGGAAAGAAGCGGCGGGTCCGGCGCTGGGCCAGGAAGTCGTAAACCCTGAGCAGCAGACCGAACAGACCCGGCCCGGGGAACTGGCGATTGAAGTGCGGCATGATGTAGTAGAGGTTATCCACCAGCCCCGGCGCCTCGTTCATCATACGCTCGCGCTCATGCACCGCATCCCGGGTCAGGCGGTAATCCCCGCTGGCCAGGTAGCGCAGCCCCCCATGCACCATCTTGGAGGAACGGCTGGAAGTTCCCCAGGCGAAGTCCCGCTGCTCCACCAGCAGGACCCTGTAGCCTTCCCGGGCGGCCTCGCGCAGGATGCCGGCACCCGTAATGCCACCACCGATGATCACCATGTCCCAGGGTTCGTCCCCGCCGAGCAGGGCTGCTGTGTCACGGCGTTCCTCGTGGATACTGCTCGCTTCCGTCATGCCTGCTCCTCCGGCTCATGCTGCAACAATACGCCCGGGGCCAGACGCTGGTCCGGGTCCATGTAGCGGCTCATGGCGTGCAGCATGCCGATGGTGACCGGCCCTTTCTCCGTGGACAGGTAAGGCGCATGGTCTTTGCCGACCCCGTGCTGATGACTGATGGTTCCCCGGTTGTTCACGATCACCTGCGAGGCCGCCTGCTTGAGCCGGGCCCAGCGCTGATGGGTGGCCTCGTAGCTGCCCGCGCACCGGAACACATAAGTGGTGTAGATGCTACAGCCCTGGCCGTAGACGTGGGACAGATGGGTGAACACATGCACCGGTTCGCCCTCGGACTGAAGGCCGTGGCGCAGCGTGGTCTCGATGCGCTCCATCAGGGTATCCACGTTGTCCCAGTCCGTGGCCGTTTCCAGAGTATCCACGGCATAACCCTGCTCCCACAGCGTCTCGCGCAGGTAGGGCATGGTGAAGCGCTTCTGTTCCCACTTCCTGCCCAGGTAGGTGCCGGTGTAGAGACCGTCATTGCCGCGGCTGATCCGTTTCAGTTCGCGCAGCCCGGTTCGGCACTGGGCCTTTGTCCCCGTCAGACCGACCGTCATCATGCATTTCCCTTCAGCCGCGCCACGCCAGCCCAGATAGCGTTCCAGCATCCCGATCATTGTCGGGTGACCCGCCAGGGCCAGCTGGGTCTCCGTCTCCACGGCGTTACTCAGGCGCAGCATGGAAAGCGGCGTGCGGTTCTGCACCAGCTGGCGGGCACACAGACGTGCGCGCTCCCAGTCCGGGAAGAAAAGCACATGAAAGGACTCATGCTCCGCCACCGGCGTGACGCGGACCTTCACTTCAGTGATGGCACCGAAGCGCCCTTCCGAGCCCAGCACCATCTCACGGGGGTCCGGGCCGGCGGCGGAGGCGGGGAAGGTTGGAACCTCCCAGGCGCCCTGGAAGGTCTCCATACGGCCGCCCGCGAAAAGCTGTTCAATGCGGCCGTAGCGCAGGGACTGCTGGCCACTGGAGCGGCTGGCGACCCAACCGCCAATGGTGGACAGTTCAAAGGACTGGGGGAAATGGCCGAGGGTGTAGCCATGGGCCAGGAGCTGGGATTCCACCAGCGGGCCCGGCGTACCGGCACCAAAGGTGGCGATCTGGCTCTCGGCGTCCAGATCCATCAGACGGTTCATGCGCTCCAGCGAGAGTGTGAGAATGGGCCTGCCGGAATCCTCCGGGTTGATATGCCCGGCCACACTGGTACCGCCACCGTAGGGAATCACCACAAGATCCCGTTCCCGGGCCCATTGCAGAAGCTCCGCTACCTCCTCACTGTGCTCGGGCAACGCTACTGCGTCCGGAAAGAGCCCGAAATCGCCGCTGCGCATGGCCAGCCAGTCCGCCAGGCTCTGCCCCCGGGCATGCCGCACCCTGGTCTCTGGATCCGTATGGACCCCTGTATGTTCTTCCGGGATACGGGATGCCGGCACGCGCGCGCACACCTGTTCAAGGGTCGCCTCAGGCAGTGGGGAGGCAGCGCCCAGGCGGGCTTTCAGAAAATCCTGCCCCGCAGCCGGCAGGGGCAGATGGAAGCTGGCGTCACCCCAGCCGTTCCAGCGTCGCATGTGATGGTTCTCCACTCAGGCTCTTCAGTTGCAGCCCGTGATACACCATACCCTATCCAGTTGTCCATCAGGTCTAGAGTTTTTGCTCTATGCAATCCAGCTCATGCGCCCTTCATTACTCGGTTACGGCCGGTCGCCTTGGCCAGGTAAAGCGCCGCATCGGCCCGTTGAAGAGCCTGCTCAGGGTGCTCATCTTCCCTATTGAAGCGACTGACACCAGCGCTGACGGTCACCTGGAACACCTCGCCCCGGTAGGTTGTGCAGGCATACCCCGCAATTTCCACTCGCAGGCGCTCCGCGAGATCCATGGCCTCCTCGATCCCCGTTCCCGGCAGCAGAACCCCAAACTCCTCGCCACCAAGACGGCAGGGTACGTCGCTCTCCCGCACACGGTCAGCCAGAGTGCGTGCCACGTTCCCGATCACCTCATCCCCCGCACCGTGACCATAGGTGTCGTTAACAGCCTTGAAATGGTCAATATCAATCATGACAACCGAGGCCGGGATCTCACGGCGGCTGAACAGCTCATAGCTCTCGTTCAGCCGCTCCATGAAAACCCGCCGGTTGGGAATCTGCGTCAGTGGATCTGTGAAAGACAGTTCACGGAGACGAGCCTCCTGCTCCTTCTGCTCGGTGATGTCCCTGACCGTGCCGATGAAGACATGACCACCACCGACAGGCGTGTAATCCCCGCGCTCATAAACCCACCTCACCGAGCCGTCCGGGCGAACAACGCGATGTTCAACATCGAAAAGGCCAGTCTGCCTCGCCTGCACCTCCATGGCATCAACAAGCGCCAGATCCTCCGCATGGACAAAGGTGCGGAAGGCATTTACCGAGGGCGTGAACGTATCACTGGAAACCCCGAAAATCTCGAAAACCTTTTCCGACCAGTACAGGTCCCCCGCATCCAGGTTCGCCTTCCAGTAGCCGAGATTGCCGATTTCCTGCGCCCTCTCCAGGGTCTGGATCAGCTCGCGGTTAGCCTCCGACTCTTCGCGTAAGCTCTGCTCAAGGTCCTTGTGCGAGGTGATGTCCAGATGGGCACCACTGACCCATTCGGGCTGCCCCTCCGGGGTCCAGCTGACCACACGGCCGAAATCCCGGATCCAGATCAGGCGGCCATCCCGGTGGCGTACACGCACTTCGCAGTCATAGACGGAGGCCTCACCATCAAAGTGCGCCTTCAGTGCCTGTTCCGAGACCGGGCGATCCTCTTCAATGAGAAAGTAAAGCCATGTATCGATGGAGGTGGGCTCAAGCTCCGCCAGGGTGTAACCCAGCATTCTGGCCCAATAGTCGTTGAACTCGGTCTCTCCGGTCTGCACGTTCCAGATCCAAGTTCCAAGTTCAGCAACATCAATGATGGTTTCGAGTGCGGAAACCCGATCTCCAGAAACTGGGGGCTGCCCCATACTTCACTCCAGGACCTCGGACTGATCAGTCACAGTCAATGTACGCGAGTCACAAGCCGATCAAAGTGTGGATACTACGTAATGTAGTATAACGACAGAATCACGAATGCACATGGTTCAGCCGCGGTCTGGAAACCGGACCGGAAGAGAGTCCAGTTCGGCAACAGGCAGGGCCCTGGAGAACAGGAATCCCTGAAGAAGATCGCAGCCGCGGGCGACCAGGTCGTCGCGCTGCGCCTCGGTCTCAACCCCTTCGGCCACCACCTTCAGCTGCATATGGTGAGCCATGGTGATGATGCCCTGGACGATCGCCATGTTGTCGGGGTTGGTGAGAATATCCCGGATGAAGGAAATGTCGAGTTTGACCTTGCTGGCAGGCAGGTCCCGGAGGTAGCGCAGGCTGGAGTAGCCGGTGCCGAAGTCATCAATGGAGACCGTCACGCCCAGCTCCCTGAGCTGCTTCATCAGCTCAATGGTTTCCTGGGCGTTTTCCATAAGCACCCCCTCAGTCACCTCCAGTTCCAGCAGATGGCCCGGCAGACCGGTTTCCGCCAGAATGGCCCGGACCTCTTCCACAAAGTTACGGCGCCGGAACTGCAGAGTGGAAATGTTCACCGCCGCCGGAACCACCTGGCAGCCTTCCCGCCAGCGCTGCATACCATCCTCGCACGCTCGCCTGAGCACCCAGCGCCCCACCTCGATGATCTGGCCCGTCTGCTCAGCAAGGGGAATGAACACCCCCGGCGATATCATTCCCCGCTGAGGATGGTGCCAGCGCACCAGCGCCTCCACTCCACGCCAGGAACCGCTCACCGCATCAATCACTGGCTGATAATGCAGCTCCAGCTCATTGCGCTCCATTGCCAGACGCAGGTCATGGCGCAGAATAATCTCGTCCTGTGTGGCGGGGCGGCGCTCCTGCTCATACCAGTGCCAGGTATTCATCCCCCGACTTTTCGCCGCCTCCATGGCAATGTCCGCATGCTGGATCAGAATGGGCGCCTCGGATTCGCCATCATCCATTGCCAGGCCGGCGCTGGCGCTGAGATGAATCGCGTGCCCCTCCACCTCAAAGGGGTCCTCAAGTGCTGAGAGTATCGCCTCCGCCCTGCGCTCAACCATCGCCGGCTCCTCAACCTCTGGGAGCAGCACGACGAACTCGTCAGCCACAAGCCGTGAGAGTACGCAGTCCTGTCCCAGAAGCTGCTGGAGACGCTCCGCCACCCGCTGCAGCAGCGTGTTCCCAACACGGTGTCCGAACCCTTCGTTGATGGGTTTGAAGCCATCCAGATCCAGATACATCACTGCAACAGCCCGCCCTTCGCGGCGGCGCTCATGCAGGGTATGCAGCAGTTGTTCCTCAAAAACCACCCGGTTAACAAGCCCGGTTACGGCATCGTAGCTGTTGTGGAACGCAATCAGCCGCTCATGCTCCTTGCGCATCGAAATATCCCGGCAGACGCCGAAGACCCCGACAATCTCCCCATCCACCTGGATCGGGAAATTGGTTACTTCAAGGTCGTAGGGTTCCCCCGTGGACAACACGCCGCGCGTCTCATAGGTAACATGGCCTCCGGAACGGGCCTGCGCAAATGCCTCACGGGTCTTCTTCTGGAACGGCTCCGCCACGAACTCATTGAAATGGTGCCCCGCGTACTCCGCCTGTGAGTAGCCGGTGATGCGCGCAAATGCCGCGTTACCCCGCCTCAGATAGCCGTCCAGATCGAATTCATAGACGCCATCGGGATGGTGCTCATACAGGGATTGATAACGGGCTGTCAGATCCTGGTAACGGTACCAGTCGCGATCCCGGATAATGGCCAGCGCCGCCAGAGCCGCCGCCTGCTGGAGATTGAAACGATCCGCATCCGAAGGACTGGCGGGCTCCCGATAATAGGTGCCGAAGGTTCCCAGAAGTGTCTCGCCCTCCGCAGACAGGACGGGAACGGACCAGCAGGCCCGCAGCCCCTCGTCCAGTGCGATCGACCGGTATCCCTCCCAGCGGTCATCCGTCTGGATATCCGTGGTTACCATCATGGAACGGTGGTAGGCAGCACTGCCGCAGGCCCCCACACCCGCAGCCACTGGCAGATCCCGCAGGGCTTCGGTAAAACGGACGGAGAACCGATCATTGGGGACCAGACTGAGCGTACCCCGCTGCTCGTCGTAACACATGAGTGACACCAGGGCCCCCGGCAGCATCTCCTCGGCAAAGGCTGTGATCTCGGTCAGCACTTCCTCCAGGGGCTCGTGCTCCGCGATCATTTCCTGAATCTTCTGCTGGCTCTTGAGAAGTGGCTGCTGCACGGTCATCGGTTGGCTACTCGGGATTCTGCTCGTAGGGGATCATGATAAACACCCTAATGTTTAGTTGATATTTCGCAACAGACAAACGCTCCATCCGCAGACGGCCGACATTTCCCATTCCAATGATGGCATTTGAACTACTCATTTGCCGTCCGCCCCCCCTCCAACAGATAGTACGCCCCATCCGGAAAGGTACCCAACCCACTCACCTTTCCCCTGCGTTTTCATTACGGAGTGTTCCCATGGACCTGCCATCACTGATTGAGATCCCCAACGGCGACAAAGTAACGCCCACCTTTTCCATCGAAGAACTACAGCGGCGCCTCGGCAAGCTGCGAAAGCACATGGCCGAGAATGACGTGGACGCCGTTGTCCTGACTTCCTACCACAACATCAACTACTTCAGTGACTTCGTGTACTGCCGGTTCGGGCGGGACTACGGGCTGGTGGTCACCCAGGAGCGCTACACCACGGTCACCGCCAACATCGACGGCGGCCAGCCCTGGCGTCGCAACCAGCTGGGCGACAACATCATCTACACCGACTGGCAGAAGGACAATTTCTTCAAGGCCGTGCGGGAGCTGTGCGGCGGCTGCCGGCGCGTGGGCATCGAGTACGACCACGTCACCCTGCAGAACCACACCAAATTCCAGGATGCGCTCGGGAAGGTCGAACTCGTGGACATCGGCGTACCGACCATGCAGATGCGGATGCTCAAATCCCAGGAGGAGATTGCGCTGATCAAACAGGGCGCGCGCATCGCGGATCTGGGCGGCTCAGCAGTCCGCGACGCCATCGCCGCAGGGATTCCCGAATACGAGGTGGCACTGGCCGGCGAGCAGGCCATGGTGCGCGAGATCGCCCGGACCTACCCGCACACGGATCTGATGGATACCTGGGTCTGGTTCCAGTCCGGCATCAACACCGATGGCGCCCATAACCCGGTGACCAGCCGACGGGTGCAGAAGGGCGACATCCTGAGCCTGAACACCTTCCCCATGATCTCCGGCTACTACACAGCACTGGAGCGCACCCTGTTCTGCGACCACGCCTCCGACGAGCACCTGCGCCTGTGGCAGATCAACTGCCAGGTGCACGAACGCGGCCAGGAACTGATCCGCCCCGGCGTGCGCTGCTGCGACATCGCCCACGACCTCAACAAAATCTACGCGGAGCACGACCTGCTGAAGTACCGCTCCTTCGGCTACGGCCACTCCTTCGGCACCCTCAGCCACTACTATGGCCGCGAGGCGGGCCTGGAGCTGCGCGAGGATGTGGAAACCGTGCTGGAGCCGAACATGGTGGTTTCCATGGAGCCAATGATCACGATCCCGGAAGGCATGCCGGGCGCCGGCGGTTATCGCGAGCACGACATCCTGGTGGTGAACGAGCATGGGGCTGAGAACATCACCCGCTTCCCCTACGGCCCCGCGCACAACATCGTGCAGTGATCCCCTCAGCGGCCACCCAGTGCGGGCACGGGGGACAGTTCCGCCAGCCCGCTGCGCAGGAAATCCAGTACCTGCTGGGTGGCCACGTTCAGCTCGTTCTGGCGGTAGTACAGGCTGACGCTGACCGCCCCCAGTGGCGGCAGCACCTCGGTCTGCTCATGGGCCTTCACATTGGCCGGCACCACCGAGGCCGCCAGGGCCGTCACACCCAGCCCCTCCTCCACCGCGGACATGATCCCGAGAAGACTGGGGCTGGTGTACGCAATGCGATACGGCACCCCGGCCTCCTCAAGCGCTGTCTCCATCATGGCCCTGTAGATGCAGCCCTGCGGGTAGGTCACCAGGGGCACAATATCCGCCTCCGCCACGCTGGAATCGTTCACCACCCACGCCAGCTGATCCACACGCTGATCCTGTTCATCCAGAGGCGCCGCCTCGCCTTCGGGCTCCATCACCAGGCAGACGTCGTAATAGTTGCGCTGGAAGCGCTGATGAATGGACTTGCTGATGTCGCTGTCCACCTCCACCGTGATGTTGGGATAGATGTTCGACAGCTCCCGCAGTGCACGCGGCAGAAAGGCCAGCTCAAAGTCATTGGGAATCCCCAGCCGAACCCGGCCCGAGACATTCTCCCCCTTGATGCGGGCCACCACCTGATCATTGATCTGCAGGATCTGCTGGGCCGCTTCATAGAGGTACTCCCCATCCTCGGTCAGCTCCAGGTTGCTGCCGCGTGAGAAGATGTTCGTCCCCAGCGTGGACTCCAGCTTCTTGATCTGGAGGCTGATGGCCGGCTGGGAACGACCCAGCAGCTCCCCCGCATGGGTGAATCCCCCCAGATCCTTGATGGTCACGAAAGTCCGCAGAAAGTCGATCGGTATGTTGGTCATCGGTGTCTATGCCCATTTGGTCATATTATGGCGCCATCAGGAGTTCAAATCCGGAGCCGGTTTTATTAGCGCCGCATCTTGGTAAGGTGTGCATCCGGCATACGTGGAACTACTTAGCAAGAAGCTTTTCAGCAGTTCCCGCCGCCCGAAAGAAAAGCATGTCTTTCAGAAACGACAGGAGTTGTGACAGATGAATTCTTGGGTTCTTGCAACATTCGCCATCCTCACCGGCGTGATGCTCGCGCATTCCGCCGCCACCTTCGTCAAACGTGAACTGGACAGGAAGCCGGCCAACACCTCAACGCGGAGTTGACCATGGATCCGTACACGTATTTCAACTGGGGGCTTCTGGCCCTCACCTTCGTTCTTCTCATCGGTATCGGCTATCTTTCATCCCGCTACATCACCAAGGACTCCGAAGGCGGCTTCCTGGTGGCCGGGCGCTCACTCGGGCCCTTTGTGGCAGCGGGCACCATTGTAGCAACCGGCTTCAGCGGATGGGGATTCATCGGCTCCCCCGGGGTCACCTACAAGTTCGGCGCCATCGAGGTACTGGGGAACTTCTTTTTCGCCCCCGCGATGATGATTGCCGTACTGTACTTTGCGCGTTTCCTGCAGAGTCGTGCCCTGGAGATGGGCAGCAACACCATTCCCGAATACGTGGCACAGAGCCACGGTGGCGGCATCATGGGGCGGGTGCTCCAGGGCGTTGCCGGCATCATCACCATTCTGCTTCTGCTGGTGTTCCTGACCAGCCAGATCAAGGCGGTGGGCCTTCTGGGCGCCGAGTGGCTCGATATCAAACTGGGCACCAGCGCCACCCTGATGATTGCCGTGATCATCATCTACACCATGCTTGGCGGCCTGGCGGCCGTGGCCTGGACAGACACCATCATGGTCTGCGGCATGGCCCTGGCTGCTGTGCTGATCATGATCCAGATCTTCACCAGTGTGGACCTGACCGCCTGGCAGAGCTCGCTCAACAACATCGACCCGGAACTGCTCAACCCTACCACTGGTGCACACTATGGTGACAACGTGGGAACCGTCTTCCTGGTCCTGCCCTATGCCTTCCTGTTCTCCGCGGTGCTGCCGTACATGGCCATCCGCT
>ENA-ORCO01000217-ORCO01000217.1-marine-metagenome-genome-assembly--contig:-NODE-217-length-38215-cov-4.531622_pt1 | contig 38215 bp, 32 predicted proteins | sample MGYA00248633_ERZ508508 | MGnify/ENA primary metagenome ERZ508508 (study PRJEB26179, sample SAMN06268845) | marine metagenome | isolation source: A23 P1 aerobic enrichment on pine of planktonic cells taken...
CTGCACCTCCTCCAGCGCGTGCGCGACGAGGCCCACCGCTTCGCCGTCCAGTACCACCAGACCCTGCGCGACGACGTCTCCACAGTGTTAGACGACGTGCCCGGCATCGGCCCGGAGACCAGAAAGCGACTGCTCCGGCGGTTCGGCAGCGTCGAGAACGTCCGCGCGGCCACGCGCGAGGAACTGGAATCAGTCGAGGGAGTCGGGTCCGCGACGGCGAGTACGCTCGCCGAGCGGTTGTGACAAGTTGTCGAGCGATCGGTACAGAGAGGCGAGAGAACACCTCGGTTGAACACCTATCGGTTACTGAGGAGGAGCAGCGTGATGAATATAGAGGATCGGCCTTGTTTAGACGCCAGCGTTCAGCGGTGTGCCCCCTCGATCGCGCGTTCAATGTTTCGCACCGCTGATTTCATGACAAGTTCGCGGAATTGACCGAACCACGTTCTCGCCCACAGCGTCTCACCGTATCGCTGCCGTAAGCCGAAAAACCGATTCAGCGTTCGAACGCTGGTTATACGCCCGGTCGTGGATAAGTAAGTTTCTCACCCATCCTCGGAAACCGGGGCCGCGTTGCGTAATCAGCGGTGTGATACTTTCAGCACGCAACCTCGTCCGAAGTGCTTCCCAGTCGTATCCTTTATCAGCCGCTACAGCCGTCAGATCGTCGATATTCCGCACCAACACCTGCCAGCCGACCTGTGTATCGTGCGGTTGTTTCATCGAACAGCGTATGTCTAGAATCGCACTCGTTTCACAATCGATGAGCAGCGTGGTCTTCACCGACTCAAACGTGTAATCCGTCCGTTTCGCGTAATGCTGGCTCGCTTGGACGCGATCCACGCCGGTTGCGTCGATTGCCTGAACATCTCCGAGTTCGTATAGTTCGACCGAACCGTTGAGGATCACTCGCCACCGCTTCATCGGAATCACTTGCTTCCGCGCACAAACGGTTGAGAAGTGAGGGAGTGTCTCACCCGTCAAACCAATCAATTCCACGACTCTCGGCATTTCTCGCAGAATATCCATCAGCTTCCGGTAATCGTGGTTGAGATACTCTTTGAAGCCTTGTACAGCAAGAATCACCCAGTCGGCATACCCCTCTTTTCCGGGTCGGTATGCCGGAGCGGGCTCGCCAGCCACGGCTTTTTTGGAGAGCGATACAACCATCTCTGCGAAGCGGGAGATCTTGATTTGCACACCCAATCTGTCCCGCCTCAATTCTTAATATATTTGGTACTTAGTCGGATCTACTAGCAAGTCTACACTAGTTACACATCATTCAGACTGAGCGGCTCTCTTCGTCTAAACAAGGCCTAGAGGATCTATGCAGCACGTCCTGGTGACGCTATCTCGGCTTAGGCCAGTCGGGTTCGTCGTTTCCCTCGCTACGTGGTCGGAAGGACAACAGCGTTCTCGATTTGACGCCCTACGGCCCAGCGTTTCGCGGGCACGTACTCATGCCTAGGACGGAGTAGACTGGACAGGAGCGAGTCGCTGCCGTTCCAAGCATGATGAGCGCAACGACACCGAGCACCGGTGAGGCGAGAGCTGGCGCGGCGAGCTGCCCGGCGAGGATCGCAAGGGAAAGCACTCCGGCGACTGCACCGACTATTGTCCGCACTGACTTATCCGTGGCTCCGACGTTGATGTCCATATCATACAATCGCAATACTCTATCTTAAATACCTCGGCTGTGCGTCATTCTCGCAAGACCAATTCGGGTGCGTAACCACCGTGGGCCTACGTGACCGACTCGCGCTGTGTATCTTGCACGGCTCCGAGAAAATCTGCCGTATCTGGTAGGACTTATATCGGTATCTACGCACGCTCACTGAGCGGTTGTTTCACCTCGAAGCAACCCGAATTCAACCGCTGTGAACACGCTGGCAGGCGATCTCGGACACAGACGTCCGTTCCGGCAACGGTAACTTTAGGCGCGCTGCAGCAGTCGAATACTGGTATGCCAGAGACTGACTCGCTCGGTATCGGGTTCGTCGGCGCCGGGTTCATCACCGAGACGTTCCACGCGGAGACGCTGCGCGGGATCCGCAACGCCCACGCCGCGGGGATATACAATCCGACCCGCGAGAAGGCCGAACGCGTCGCGGATTCGCTTCGCGAGGCAGACTGCGGCGACCCGTCGGTGGCGGACTCCGTCGTCGACCTCACCCGCGACCCGGACGTGGACGCGCTGTGGATCACCAGCCCCAACTACGTCCGCGTCGAGACGGTCCGCGACGTCGTCGAGACCGTCGAGAGCGGCGCCGATCTGACGGGGATCGCCATCGAGAAACCGCTCGCGCGGACCGTCGCGGAGGCGCGCGAAGTGATCGACCTCGTCGAGAGCACCGACCTCGCCCACGCATATCTGGAGAACCAGGTGTACATGCCCGGCGTCGAGAAAGTCCGGTCGCTGCTGTGGGACGGGGCCGACGCGACCGGGCGGCCCTACCTCGCCCGCGCCGCGGAGGAACACGCCGGCCCGCACTCGGCGTGGTTCTGGGACGGCGAGAAACAGGGCGGCGGCGTCCTGAGCGACATGATGTGTCACTCTCACAAAGTCAACAAGCACCTGCTGGAGCGGCCCGGTGGCGGGGGCGGCGGCGACGGAAACGGTCTGACGCCGCTGGCGGTCACCTGCGATATCTCGACGCTGAAGTGGACGCGCGGGGAGTACGCCGACCGGCTGGCCGACGAGTTCGACGTCGACTACCGGTCGGCCCCCGCGGAGGACTACGCCCGCGCGACGGTCTACTACGAGACCGACGACGGCGAGGTCGTAGTCGGCGAAGCGACCACCTCCTGGTGTTTCGTCGGGAGCGGCCTCCGTCTCACCGTCGAACTGCTCGGTCCGGAGTACTCCGGGAACATCAACACGCTAGACTCGGGGACGGACGTCTTCTTCTCCAGCGACGTCGACGACGAGAGCGGCTACGTCGTCGAGAAACAGCAGGCCGGGCAGGGCCAGATGCCGGTCGTCCCCGACGAGGTGACGACCTACGGCTACCTCGCCCAGAACCGCCACGTCGTCGACGCGTTCCGCGACGGCGAGAACGCGAGCGAGGACCTCCGCGACGGCCTCGAAGTCGTCGAACTGTGTATGGCCTCGTACATGGCCGCCGAGCGCGGCGAGCGCGTCGTCTTCGACGAGGTCGACCTCGCGGACTACGTCCCCGAACCCGCCCGCGGCGACTTCGACCCCAGTCCCGAGGGGTTGACCGGCGAAAACCAGTGAGCGAGGGGGACGGTCCGGAGACGGCTCCCCGACCGACCGATCGTCGAATATCGCGATAGCGGGGCCGAAACGCGGCTTCTGACGCTGTATCGACCCACGTCCTCGCTCGCGGACAGGAACCAAAGCCCGTATATCCGTCCGAGGGTGTACGAACGTACAATATGACCACCGTAACCGTCGTCGGTTGTGGAAACATGGGGAGTGCGATAGTGAAAGGGCTCGCGCGGGCCGGGAACCACGAGGTTTCGGCGGCCGACCCGGACACCGACGCCCTGGAGATGGTCGAACCGTACGCCGCCGTGACCGCGACCGACGCGGCCGAAGTCACCGACACCGAAATCGTCTTCGTCGCCGTCAAACCGCACCTCGTCGGCGACGTCGTCGACTCGCTCGAACTGGACGCCGACCAGACGCTCGTCACCATCGCCGCGGGCGTCCCCGTTGAGTTCGTCGCCGAGCGCACCGACGCCACCGTCGTCCGGATCATGCCCAACCTCGCCGCCGAGACCGGCGACATGGCCGCCGCGGTCACCTGGGACGAACCCGACACCGATCTGGCCGCCGTCCTCGACGACCTCGGCGCGTTCGTTGAAATCGACGAGGACCTGATGGACGTCGCGACCGCGCTCAACGGCAGCGGCCCGGCCTTCGTCTTCTATCTCCTGCAGGCGATGAAACAGGGCGCCGTCGCGGAGGGGCTGAGCGACGAACAGGCCGAGACGCTGGCCGTCCAGACGTTCGTCGGCGCGGCCGAGACGGTGCGCCACGACGACCGGAGCCTCGACGAACTGATCGACGCGGTCTGCTCGCCCAACGGGACGACCATCGAGGGCATGGACGTGCTCTGGGACAGCGACGCCGACGAGGCCGTCGCCGACGCGCTCGCGGCCGCCGCCGAGCGCTCGGCCGAACTCGCGAAGGAGTCGAGCGATGACTGAGGCCGAAACCGAAGCGGAGACGGCTGCAGCTACGGATGACGAAACCGACGCCGAGACGGTCGACGCCGAAACCGTCGAGCGAACGCGCAAGCTTGCCGCGGAGGCCGACCGGATCGTCGTCAAGGCGGGGACGAACTCGCTGACCGACGAGCACTCGCGGCTCGACGACGAGAAACTCGACAAGCTCGTCGACGACATCGTCGACCTGCTGGAGCGCGAGAAGGAGGTCATCCTCGTCTCCTCGGGCGCGGTCGGGGCCGGGCTGGGTCGGCTGGACCACGCCGCCGACACCGTCGAGGAGTCACAGGCGCTGTCGACCATCGGGCAGAGCCTGCTGATGCGCCGCTACACCGAGAGCTTCGAGCGCTACGGCCGGAAGGTCGCGCAGGTCCTGCTGACCGAACACGACCTCGAGAACACCGAGCGGTTCACCAACTTCCGCAACACGATCGAGACGCTGCTGGAGTGGGGCGTCGTCCCGATCATCAACGAGAACGACGCCGTCGCCACCGAGGAGATCCGGATCGGCGACAACGACATGCTCTCTTCCTCCGTGGCGGTCGGCGTCGACGTCGATCTGCTGGTGACGCTGACCGACGTGGGCGGCGTCTACACCGGCAACCCCAAGGAGGACCCCGACGCCGAGCGCATCGCGGCGGTCGGGCGCAACTACGACCACGTCGAGGCCATCGTCGACGGCAGCGCCGAAGAGTCCTTCGGCGGCATCCAGACCAAGGTGCGGGGCGCCCGCGACGTGAGCGAACACGGCACGCCCGCGGTCATCGCGCAGTCGACGGAGCCGGACGTGCTGGAGAAGATCGCTACTGCCAAACCGGTCGGGACGATATTCGTCCCCGTGAACGGGGTCACCGATGACTGAGCAAACCACCGAACAGCAGGTGCGAGCCGCACAGGACGCGGCCCTCGAACTCGCGACTCTCTCCGACGAGGCGCGCAGCGGGGCCCTGCACGACATCGCCGACGCCATCGACGACAGCCGCGAGACGATTCTCGAGGCCAACGAGAGAGACGTCGCCGAGGCCGAGGAGCTGCTCGAAGCGGGCGAGTACACCCAGGCGCTGGTCGACCGGCTGAAGCTCGACGACGCCAAACTCGACAGCATCGTCGAGATGGTCCGCAGCGTCGCCGGCCAGGACGACCCGCTCGGCGAAACTCTGGAGGCGCGCGAACTCGACGACGGCCTCGAACTCTACCGGGTGTCGGTCCCCATCGGCGTCGTCGGCACTGTCTTCGAGTCCCGGCCCGACGCGCTCGTCCAGATCGCCGCGCTCGCGTTCAAGTCCGGCAACGCCGTCATCCTCAAGGGCGGCAGCGAGGCGCTACACTCCAATCGCGCCCTGTTCGAGGTCATCGAAGAGGCCACCACGGACCGGCCCGACGGCTGGGCCCAGCACATCGAGGCCCGCGCGGACGTGGACGCGCTGCTGGAGATGGACGACGCCGTCGACCTCCTGATGCCGCGGGGCAGTTCGGCCTTCGTCAGCTACATCCAGGACAACACCTCGATCCCCGTCCTCGGCCACACCGAGGGGATCTGTCACGTCTACGTCGACAGCGAGGCGGACCTCGCGATGGCGGAAGACATCGCCTACGACGCGAAGGTGCAGTACCCCGCCGTCTGCAACGCCGTCGAGACGCTGCTGGTCCACGAGTCCGTCGCCGACGAGTTCCTGCCCGCGGTGGCCGAGCGCTACCGCGAGGCAGGCGTCGAACTGCGCGGCGACGAGCGCACCCGCGAGGTCATCGACGCCGAGGCAGCCACCGCCGAGGACTGGGACACGGAGTACGGCGACCTGATCCTCGCGATTCGAGTGGTCGACTCGCTGACCGACGCCGTCCGGCACGTTACGACCCACGGCTCGAAACACACCGAGTCCATCGTCACCGAGGACGCCGACCGCGCGAGCACGTTCATGCGGAGCATCGACGCGGCGAGCGTCTTCCACAACGCGTCGACCCGCTTTGCCGACGGCTACCGCTACGGCCTCGGCGCCGAGGTGGGCATCTCGACCGGGAAGATCCACGCCCGCGGCCCGGTCGGGCTGACGGGGCTGACGACCTACAAGTACTACCTCGAAGGGAGCGGCCAGGGGGTCGGCACCTACGCCGGCGAGGACGCCCGGCCGTTCACCCACGTCGACTTCGACGGCGAGTGGTCGCCCGGTCGACTGTCACGGGAGTAGCGCCCGGCGCCCTCGCGCGAGTAACCCGTCGCGGTTCTCTGCTGCGTCGCTCGTCTCTTATCGCCGCTCGTACGTGACGAAGGACAGTTCCGCCGCCGATTCGCGCCCGACTTCCGTCCACGCCTCGCGGTCCCACTCGGGGAAGAACGTGTCTCCATCGGGCGATTCCGGCACTTCGGTCACGACGAGGCGGTCGGCGCGTGGCAGGAACTGCTCGTAGACGGTGGCGCCGCCGGCGACGTAGGCGACCGCGGACCCGGTCTCGGCCGCCGCTTCGACCGCCGCCTCGACGCTCCCGACCTGCACGACCTCGTCGGGCGCGTCGACGCCCGACCGCGTCAGCACGATACTGGTCCGGCCGGGCAGCGGCCCGCCCAGTCGCGCGGCGATGGACTCGTAGGTCCGGCGACCCAGAACCACGGGATGGCCCATCGTCGTCTCCTTGAAGTGAGCCAGATCCGCGGGGTAGTGCCAGGGCATCCCGCCGTCGACACCGATGACGCCGTTCTCCGCGACGGCGGCGATCAGCGCGAGTTCGATATCTCCACCGTCTGCATCGCTCATCGTCATTCGGCGACCGCGAAATCGAGGCCGGGCGCGGGGTCGTAGTCGCGCACCTGAACGTCCTCGAATTCGAGTTCGTCGATCGATTCGTCCGCTACCTCGATGGTCGGCCGCTCGCGGGGTTCGCGGGTCAACTGCTCCAGGAGGTTCGGGACGTGGTCGGCGTTCTCGACGCCGGGTTCGGCGGGCGCCTCCGTCAGGATCCAGTCCTTGACGCTCGCGTATCCCGAGCGCTCCTCGACCGCAACCATCCGCTCGCGCAGTTCGTCGCGATTGGCCGCGTACCACTCGCCGCGCGCGCCTTCGCCGCAGTATGCGTGGGCGTCGACGACCGAGTGCGAGAACGTTCCCACGTCGAAACCTGTCCGCTGTGCGACGATGTGGGTCACCAGCGAGTAGGCGGCGATGTTGAACGGGATGCCCAGCGCGATGTCGCCCGAGCGCTGCGTGAGATGGAGGTTGAGCCGGTCGCCCTGGACGTTGAAGACGAAGGTGTAGTGACAGGGCGGCAGGGTGCTCACGGTGGCGTTCGCGGGGTGCCAGGCGTTGACGACGATGCGGCGAGACTGGGGGTTCTCGCGGAGGGTGTCGAGGACGTACTGCAACTGGTCGAAGGTCCGCTCGTCGGCGTCGACCCAGCGATGCGACTCGTCGGGCCAGGACTCTCCGTCGAGGCCTTCCTCCGGGATCGGGTAGCGTCGCCAGAAGCGGCCGTAGGCGGTGTCGAGGCGACCCTCCTCGTCGGCCCAGGCGTCCCAAATCTTCGTCTCCTCGCGGAGATTGCGGATGTGCTCTTCCCCGGAGAAGTACCAGAGGAGTTCGTGGATCAGGGAGTTCCAGCGATAGCCCGAGAGGTCCTTCGTGGTGAGCAGGGGAAAGCCTCGCTGGAGGTCGACCTCGTAGTGCGCGCCGAACGTCGAGAGCGTGTCCACGCCCGTCCGGTTGGGCTTGTACGTGCCCTCCGCGATGGCCGTCCGGACGAGGTCGAGGTACTGCTGCATACTCCCCTCTCCGGTCGTGGTGACCTAAAAATGTGCGTGTCGCGGCCGTCAGTCGTGCGAACGGTCGGAACTGTGTCGTCGGTGTCGAGAGGGGCGAGCGCAGGTCTACCAGTCGCCGGTGAACTCGCAGTCGAGTCCGACGCGACGCGGCAGTTCGGGGAGATATCGTTTCTTGTCTTTCGCGCTCAACGACGTGAACAGGTAGTATCCGCCCGAGAGCGGTTCGTACTGGCGCATCTCTTTCCCGTTCGTGTGCTCCGGCGTGTCGTTGATCAGCGCTCGGCTCCCGCGTCCCGTGCCGGGGACGTACGGCACGTCGATGGCGTCGAGCAGCCCCTCTTCCTCGATGAGATAGTCGACCAGCGCCGCCATCGTCGCGGCCTGCTTGTCGCCGGTGGCCTCGTGAACGACGGTCCCGTCGCGGGTGAGACGTATCGCGTATTTCCCGTCATGGGACGGGTTCGCCGCGGTGCCGACCTTTGCAGCCGAAACCGTTTCGTGTGCCTGCTCGTCGAGACGATCGACGAGGTCGTCGACGAATCGCTTGGCCTCGTTTTCGACCTGCTGTGAAACGGCCTCGCCTGCGATATCCGTCACGACTGCCGTCACGTCTTCGGCGAGGCGGTCCTTGTTGTCCCGAAGCGACTCGATAGCGCGCTGGACGGCTTCGATCTTCTCCGCGATCTGCTCAGACTCGCCGGTCTCGATCGACTCGACCGAGAGCGCGCTGAGCGGCTGTTCGTTCTCGGGGGCCTCCTCGATCGAGAACGACGCCAGCGAGATTTCGTTCGGCCTGTCGCTGGTGAAGTCCCGCCGGAAGATCTCGAATTCGCGTCCGTTCGACAGGAGTCCCCAGTCGACACCGACCTGTCGCATGTAGCTCCGGAGCTGGTCGGCGTGGTCTTCGTCCAACGGCGTGTCACAGCCTTTCGCTTCGACGAAGACGACCGGCGTCCCGTCGAGTTTGAGCGCGTAGTCGACTTTCCGCGTCCCGGACCCCATCCGAACGGAGTACTCGAGTTCGACGGCCGTAGAGAGGATGTCCCACCCGAGGAGTTCGACGAGCGGCTCGATGACCTTCCGCTTCGTGTTTTGCTCGTCCATCTGCGGGGACTCGTCGATGAGCGCGGATGACCGCTCTGCGTACTCGGCCAACTCCGTCCGGGTCACCATTGCTGGCGGTGATTCCGCTGGGCCGCTGATAAAAGTATGGAGAACAGCGGGCAGACCGGCTTTCTCGGTCCGATCGTGACGGCAACCGTGGACGACGTGCGAGGTTCCGATACGACCGCCGCGACCGCCGAGACCAGCGTGAAAGCCCCCGGCCGCTCCGGTTGGGGGCCTCGCTGCGCTCCTCGTCGCTCGTTGCACTCACTCCTGCGGTGCTTGCTTCGTCCGCCGTCCCGGAGCGGCCGGCCCCTTTCATTCCCGCCCGCACAGACTGACTGACCAGCCGATACGGGCGGGACTGAAAGGGGCTGCTCGCTCGTCGCCGCCCCGACGACGAAAGCACCGCAGGGCCGAAGGCCCGAGGAGCGCAGCGAGGCGCGGCGGTACGAGCGAGCAGGGGCTTTCAGGCTGTTGCCGGTGGCGGTCCCAGTCATCGTTGCGGGGACTTTCGGGCTGTTGGCCGTGCCGCCGTCAGACGACGGTACACCACGATTCACTCCAGCACGTGAATATGCCGCACGAGCGACCGGTGGACCCGCCGCTCGAAGCGCGCGTCGACGGTCCAGCCGGCCTCGCGGGCAGCGTCCTCCCACGATCGGTCGGCGACGAGGACGGCCCGCGGCGCGACCCGCCGGATCTCGGCGAGCGCTTCCCCCACCAGATCCGCGAGCGTCCCGGCCTCGATCTTCGACTGTCGGCCGTAGGGCGCGTCGAAGACGACGGCGTCCGCGCTCCCGTCGCGCAGTGGCGACCGACTCGCGTCGGCGAGTGCGACGCTGAAATCCCCGTCTTCCCCGAGCGCGTCCTGCAGGTTCAAACGCGTCCCGCGGACCATCTTCCGCTGGGCGTCGCAGCCGACGACGCGGGCGCCGACCAGCCCCGCCTCGATGAGCAGGCCGCCGGTCCCGCACATCGGGTCGACGACCGTCGCGTCGGGCCGCGCGCCGGCGATGTTCACGAGCGCGCGGGCGAGCATCGGGTCCATGCTGCCGGGCTGGAAGAAGGGGCGGTCGGTCGGTGCGCGCGCCGAGAACCCGCGCGTACTCTCGGCGGCGAGCCAGCCCAGCGCGCACAGGCCCTCGCTGTCCTCGCCGCCCTCGATCCGCGTGTCCGCGGAGTCCGCGGCGGCAGCCTCGGGAACCGGATCCCCCTCGTCGGCGTCGTCGGCGACGCTCCCGGCACCCAGTGGGCCGGTAAAGAGCGCCCGCAGTTCGTGGTCGGGATTTTCGAGGTCGACGGCGAACCCGCGGTCGACGAGAGCCTGCCCGAGTTCGCGCTCGGCGCGGCGGGTGTCGACGCCGGTCGTCGTCCGCACGTCCACGGCGCGCACCGCGACGGAGCCCTCGCGGTCGATGGTCGCCGCGTCCAGCAGTGCGCGCGCGCTCTCGACGTCGGGGTCCGTGGTTCCGACGAGGTCGCTCGCGCGGTGGGTAAAGGCCAGATCCGCGACGCGGTCGATCCCGCGGGCGGTCGCGAGGCCGGCTCCGACCACCCGCACGTCCGAGGCGCGGCTCCGGGCCTCGTAGGCCGCGAAGGCGTCGTCCCGCCCGGCGAGTTCGAGGACGTACACGCCCGACAGTCGCCGGGCGGCGGGCAAGAACCCTCCGGTGGCGCGCGCGTCGGCGCGTCGGGCAGCGCGTCCCCATCGCCACTTCCGGCCGCGAGCGCGCGCTGTCCACGCTGTGACTGTCACCGACTGCCGGATCGAAGCGACGGCCGGGCGACAGCCGGACGACGGCTGCCGACCGGCCGCTCGAAACTGTCACCCCCACAAAAAGGCCGCGAGCGGGCCACAGGCGGCTGTCTCTGTCCGCTCGGACGCCCCTCTCAACGTCACGGATCTGATTTGTGCGTTCGTGTGGGCTGTCAGGTCGTCCCATGAAAGTTTATAAACCTTAAATACGAGGTTTAAGTCGAGACATGGTCGATCCCAAGGAGACAATCAATATCGAAAACGTCGTCGCCTCGACGGGTATCGGGCAGGAGCTCGACCTGCAGAGCGTGGCGATGGATCTGGAGGGCGCGGACTACGACCCCGAGCAGTTCCCCGGGCTGGTCTACCGCACGCAGGAACCGAAGTCGGCGGCGCTGATCTTCCGGTCGGGCAAGATCGTCTGTACGGGCGCCAAGAGCACGGACGACGTCCACGAGAGCCTGCGCATCGTCTTCGACAAGCTGCGCGACCTGAACATCCAGGTCGACGACGACCCCGAAATCGTCGTCCAGAACATCGTCACTTCGGCGGACCTCGGACGCAACCTCAACCTCAACGCCATCGCGATCGGGCTGGGGCTGGAGAACATCGAGTACGAACCCGAGCAGTTCCCCGGACTGGTCTATCGGCTGGACGACCCCGACGTCGTCGCCCTGCTCTTCGGGTCGGGCAAGCTCGTCATCACCGGCGGGAAACAGCCCGAAGACGCCGAGGAAGCCGTCGACAAGATCGTCTCGCGGCTCGAGGACCTCGGACTGCTGGAGTAAACTGGCCGGGCGTCCACTGCCCGCACGCGCCGACGTCGCCCGGCCGCGTCGACTTCCCCAGACCGCGGCCGCGGTCGGCGTCGATAGCAGAGTACAAACGGCCGTCGTCCCTACGGCCGCTATGCTCCCGCTCGGAGAGCGGCCGGTCGGCGCGTCGAGTCGAGCCGTCGACGACGCTGCCGCCGCGCTCGACGGCGTCACGTCGCTCCCGCTCCAGGGCGCCGCCGGCGGCGGTGTTCTCGCCGTCCTCGTCACGTTCGTCCTGCTGTCGGCGTTTTACGCCGTCACACTGCATCTCGCCGCGACCTTCTTCATCGGCGACGTCCCCAGCCAGCGGGCCGCCTACGTCGGCCCGGTCCCCGCTGCTGTCTCCATCTTGCTGGGTCGCTACGGCGTCGAATCGGTCGGATTCGTCGGTCCCAGCCTTGGCGTCGCCGTCGTCGTCGTCGCGACGCTCGGCGCCGACGCGCTCGCGATCAGCCGCTCGTACCGCATCTCCGCGGTCCCGACTGTCGCGCTCACCGCGCTGCATTTCGCCTTCGCCGCGGTACTCGGATTCGCCCTGAACAACATCTTCGGGTTCGTCTGATAGTGATTACTGTAGATTATTTCCGGATCGCACCGACCCCGTTGTCGGCGCGTACCGGTACATCACTACAGTAATCACTATCACTCCACGAGCCGTTCGATTTCGGTGACGAGGACGTCCTCGGCGCCGTGGGCCTTGAGGTCGTTGATGGTCTCGAAGACGCTGCGCTCGTCGACGACGGCGTGGACGGCGACCTTCTCGGAGCCCGCGATGTCCATCACTGTCGGCCCGCCCATCCCCGGCAGGACGTCCTCCACGTCGTCCAGTCGGTCTGCGGGAACGTTCATCATCAGGTAGCGTTTCCCCTCCGCGGAGAGCACCGATTCGAGCGCCATGCTGACCTGCCGAACCTTCTCGTCGTCGGCGACATCGTCGCGGGCGAACAGTCGCACCGACGACTCGAGCACGTCGGCCACCTCCGCGAGGCGGTTCATCCGGAGCGTGGTGCCGGTCGAGGTGATATCGACGATGGCGTCGGCGATGTCGACGTGGGGAGTGAGCTCCGTCGCGCCCGACACTTCGGTGATGTCGACGTCGACGCCGCGCTCGGCGAAGAACGCGCGGGTGACGTTCGGGAACTCGGTGGCGACGCGGCCACCCGCCAGGTCGGAAACGGCGTCGATGTCGCCGTCCTCCGGCGCGGCGAGGACGAGCCGACAGCTCCCGAACTCCAGGTCGAGCAGGTCGGTGAGGTTGTCGACGGCGGCCTCGCGGGCCTGGTCGAGGCCGGTGATGCCGACGTCGGCGGCGCCGTCGGAGACGTACTCGGGGATGTCCGCGGCGCGGGCGTAGAGGACGGTCACGTCGGGGTCGACGGTCTGAGCGTAGAGCTTCCGGTCGGCCCCGTCGACGACGTGGAGGCCGGCCCGGTCTAAGAGATCGATCGCCGGGTCGTGCAGGCGACCCTTGTTGGGGACGGCGATGCGCATACACCTACTGAACGGGCCGCGGGCAACTGTCTTTCCCTCTTCGGGCGTCGCGCGTTCCCTCGGCGGCGGCGTGGGGCCGACTGGTCGCGCTCCGTCGGATGGAACCGCCGCTGGCGAGCCGGATCGACCGACTGCGCGACCGCGCGGCCCCCGCGTGAGTTTCCCCGTCGCGCCGTCGTAGAAGGACAGATTCACGCACCCGCCGCGAAAACGCCCGAGGTATGAGCGACCTCCTCGTCGCGGGCGGACAGGTACTGCGACCCGATCGAACCGTCGAACGAGCGGACGTGCTGATCGACCGCGAATCGGGCGACATCGCCGAGGTGGCCGAGCCCGGCACTCTCGACGCCGCCGAGACCCTCGACGCGAGCGACGGCCTGGTGATCCCGGGGCTCGTCAACGCCCACACCCACGTCGCGATGACGCTCCTGCGCGGGTACGCCGACGACAAGCCGCTGGACGCCTGGCTGCAGGAGGACGTCTGGCCGGTCGAGGCCGAACTCACCGCCGACGACATCGAAGCCGGTGCGGAGCTGGGCATCGTCGAGATGATCAAATCCGGAACCACGGCGTTCTCGGACATGTACTTCCACGTCGACCGGATCGCCGACGCGGTCGAGCGCGCCGGTGTGCGAGCCGTCCTCGGCCACACCGCCGTCACCGTCGGCAAGGACGAGGAGGGCGCGCGGGCGGACCTGCAGCAGAGCCTCGACGTGGCGACGGAGTTCGACGGTGCCGCGGACGGGCGGATCGCGACGACGTTCCAGCCCCATTCGCTGACCACCGTCGGGGAGGAGTACCTCCGGGAGTTCGTCCCGAAGGCCCGGGCGGCGGACCTGTCCATCCACTTCCACGCCAACGAGACCGTGAACGAGGTCGACCCGATCGTCGACGAGCACGGCGTTCGCCCGCTCGAGTACGCCGACGACCTCGACCTGCTCGGGGAGGACACCTACGTGGCCCACGGCGTCCACGTCGACGAGGCGGAGATCGAACTGCTCGCCGAGCGCGGGACCGGGGTCGCCCACTGCCCGGCGTCGAACATGAAACTCGCCAGCGGGATGGCGCCCGTCCAGGACCTCCGAGAGGCGGGCGTGACGGTCGGAATCGGCACCGACGGAGCGGCCTCGAACAACGATCTGGACGCCTTCGACGAGGTGCGCGACGCGGCGATGATCGGCAAACTCGCCGCCGAGGACGCCAGCGCCGTCCCCGCCGAAGCGGTCGTCGAGATGGTCACACAGGGGAGCGCCGACCTGCTGGGCTTCGACAGCGGACGTATCGAGGCGGGCGCGAACGCCGATCTGGCCGTCGTCGACCTGACGGCGCCGCACCTGACGCCCGCTCACGATCTCGTGAGCCACCTCGCCTACGCCGTCCGCGGGGGCGACGTGCGACACACGGTCTGTGACGGCGCGGTACTGCTGCGCGACCGCGAGGTGCTGACGCTCGACGAACGCGCGGTGCGCGAGCGAGCGAACGAGCGCGCCCGGGACCTGGTCGCGCGGGCCGGAGACGACGACTGACGGTCACTGCGAACGCGGCTCAAAACGGGTAGTTGACGTAGAGATATCCGACCGCGGCCAGCACGACCGCGGCGACCGACGCCTCAACGACGGCGTCGGTCAGCGCGCCGACGACGAGGGCCGGGAGGAGGAAGGCGACCAGCCACAGCGCGTACGAGTCCGTCGGGACCTCGCGGAGAGTCATGGGGATCTGTCGCCGGCCGGCCCGCAAAACGCTTCGCATCCGCCGGGCCGGCGCTCCCGTTTCTTGACCGTTTTCAGCCGGGATAATCGTCCGGAGACCGTTCATCGGCGGAAAATTTGCGTTAATTCGGCCAAAATCGGGACGAGGGTAGCCCACGACTAAGTGGAAACCGACCGTGGAGTATCGATGTATGAGTCGAGGCACACGAGCGGTGATACTGGCGGCACTGATGGTCGTCTCGGTGACGGCGCCGGCGATGGCGGCGACGTCGTCGGCCGAGTCACTGACCGTCGACGTGGCACAGACGGACGGGGTCACAGTGACGGTCACGAACGGCACGGCGAACGACACGGTCGCGAACGCGTCAGTCGACGTGGCGACGATCTCCGAGAACGGCACGTACGACGGCGAAGGGACGTACACCACCGGACCGAACGGGACGGTAGGCCTGCCCGCGCCGAACCAGTCGCTGACGGCGTCTGTGACGGCGACGGTCGCCAACCACACGGCGACGACCGCGGCCAACCTGACGGCCGCGGAGTCCAACGAGACGGCGGCGGGTACGAACGCGACGGCGACTCCGTTCGGCTTGCGGCTCGTCGGCTTCATGTCGAGCCTGAACGACACCGACGGGCCGCGCGGACTGGCGATCGCCTCGTGGGTGACGGCCAACAACCCCGGCAACGGCCCGCCGGCTCACGCCGGCCCCGGTAACGAGACGGGCAACGAAACCGACAACAGCACGCGGGGTCCGCCGGACCACGCCGGCAACGACGAAGCGGAGAACGAAACGCGCGGCCCGCCGGACCACGCTGGCCCCGGTAACGAGTCCGACAACAGCACGCGGGGTCTGCCGGACCACGCCGGGGACGACGAAGACGGAGCGGACGAAGAGGAGACCGAAGCCGACGGAGCAGACCAAGGAGACGAAGCGGACGAGGAAGACGAGGCGGACGAAGGAGATAACGAAGAAACTGAGGACGAAGCGGAGTCCGACGACGAAGACGATTCGGGCGGTCCGCCGGACCACGCCGGCGGCAGCGGTAACGGCGACGAGAAGGGCGGCGGGCAGTAGTTACGGCGAGCGTGATCTCGTTTGCAGTCGAGACGCCCGTCGATCAGTGACGGCAGAGCCGATCCTCACCCCTCGAACTCGTCGATGACGGGGATACCGACCGTCTCGAAGTCGGTCATATCGTCGAGGACGCCCGACACCTCTTCGAGACCGATGCGCTCGGTGATGATCGCGGCGGGGTCGAGTTTCCCGGTGGCGACCATCCGGAAGATCTCGTCGTAGCGCTCGGGGGGCATCCCCAGCGCGCCGAGGAAGTCGATCTCGGCGGTGACCATCTCGTCGGTCGGCAGCGGGAGGTTTCCGCCCGCCTCCTTCGTCGTCAGCCCGACCTGGACGTGCTGGCCGGTCTTGCCGAGGCTCTCGACGGCGTTGCGGCAGGTCGTCTCGATGCCGAGCGCGTCCATCGACACGTCGGCGCCGCCGTCGGTGATCGCCCGGACCTCCGCGGCCGGATCCTCGACGTCGCCGGCGTTGACCGTCTCGACGGCACCCTGCTCCTCTGCGAAGTCGAGCTTGTCGTCCATCAGGTCGACGCCGATCACGTTGGCGCCCAGCGCGTCGGCGATCTGGACGGCCGAGAGGCCGACGCCGCCGCAGCCGTGGACGACGAACCAGTCGCCGGCGCCCACGTCGGCGCGGTGGGCCAGCCCGTGGAACGCGGTCATGAACCGACAGCCCAGCCCCGCCATGTCGACCGAGGAGACGCCGTCGGGGAGCGTGACGAGGTTGTGGTCGGCGTGGGGGACCGGGACCTGCTCGGCGAACGCGCCGGGCGCGCTGGGCTGGAGGCCCAGCGCCTCGCGGTTCTCGCAGATGTTGGAGTGGCCGGTCCGGCAGAGGTGACAGGACCCGTCGCCCAGGTTGAAGGGGACGGCGACGTGGTCGCCCTCGGAGACGCCCGTTACCTCCTCGCCGACGGCGACGACGTGGCCGGCGGGTTCGTGGCCGAGGATGTGACCCGGGACGGGGTCGAGGCCGCGCCACTCCCAGTCGCCCTGCCAGGCGTGCCAGTCGCTGCGACAGACCCCGCAGGCCTCCACCGCGACGACCGCGCCGTGGGGCTCCGGCTCCGGGTCGTCGACCTCCCGCACGTCCAGCGGTTCGCCGTAGTCCGTGAACACTGCTGCGCGCATACCCGGGCTATCGGCAGCGCCCGTCAAATACCCTCGTACCTGGAGTCGTCTCGGCTGTGTGGGTGCCAGTGGTGACAGGGTGGCCCGGTGCGACGACCGCTGCTACGGTCGCTGGACCGCGAACGGCTCGCGAACCTCCGCGACCGCGACGGCAGACAGCACCGCGAGACGGATCGTGGTGCAAAACAGCGTGAAAGCAGTAATAGCGGAAGCGGTAAAACGAGAGCGAGGGGACGCAGGCCGGACAGAAGTCCCGACAACACCTAGCCGGTGAATTTGTGGTAGTCGAGGCCCTTGTGTTTCATCTCGTTGTGCTTCTCTTCGAGGAAGGAGTAGACCGTTCCGTGCGGGGCGCCCTCGATGATCATCTCGGCGGCTTCGCGGACGGTGTCGACCTGCTCGGGGCCGCCGATGATACCCAGCGTGGAGCCGTAGATGACGACCGAGGCGCCGGAGAGTTCCTCCATGAGTTCGCGGGTGCGACCGTCCTCGCCGATGAGGCGGCCCTTGTGGCGCTGGAGGTCGTTGCGGTTGCGCGCGGCGGCGTCGATGTCGATGATGTCGAACATCATCATCTCGTCGTCGAGCAGGCGCATGGCCTCGTCGGGGGCGAACCCGCGGCCGATGGCCTTGACGATGTCCGGCCCCTTCAGCGCGGTGAGGGGGTCGCCGGTCTGTTCGACCTTCACCTGTCCCGTCTCGCTGTCGACGTCGAGTCGCACCTCCGCGCGGTCCTCGATCTCCCGCAGCGTCGCACCCCCTTCGCCGATCAGCACGCCGATCCGGTCCTGCGGAATCTTCACGTGTTGCATGTCCGACCGTAGGTGTCTCCGCCGGTTTAAGCCTTTGTTGGGCAAGCCACCGTGTGACGGGCACCCAGACCGGCGTGCAGGCGACCGCCCGTCGACCGTTGGCGGAACCGACACCGTCTTGTCGAACGGTTGTGACTATCGGCTGTGACACAGTCGCTGACCGAGCGCCAGTGGGGGACGCTCCTGGTCGTCGCGGGGTTCGCCCTGCTACTGAATCCGTTCGTCGTCGGCGCGCTCGACATCGGCGACCCGGACAGCTACGCGTACGAGCCGAAGGAGGCCACGTTTCACGACAACGGGACGTACGACGCGGCCGACGGCGCGGACGCGATCGACCCGGCGGTCGCGTGTCTGGACGAGTATCTCTCGACGCGGTCGTGTACGCTCGAACGGGCGGTTCACGCGAACGGCGGGGTCGTGTACGACGGGCTCCCCCAGCGGGTCCTCAGCACCGACTACTGGTACGTCTACGTCTACGGTGAGGGATTCTTCGAACCGAACAGCCTGGACTGGGGGAACGGCACCCACGAGTACGGGCTCGAACCGGTCGAGCAGTCCCGGGCGCTCGACGCGATCGCGGTGTCGAGCGACGACGCGTCGAACGGCGTCCGTACCGCGCTGGAAACCGGCGAGTACCGGACGAGCGACCCGCTCGACGGCGCCGACGAACTCGTGGTCCGCGACGGGAGCTACTACGTCGTCACGGCGACGAGCTACAGCACTACCGAGGGGGAACGGCGCACCGTCGTCCTCGTTCTCCAGTGGATCGCGGGTCTCGGTGGCGGCTGGCTCGTCCTCCGCGGCCAGCGTCTCCGGGTGACCGCCGGCGGGTAGCCGCGGTGGCCCGGCGAGCAGGCCCCCGCCTCACTCGTAGCGTAGCGCGTCGATCGGGTCGACGCGGGCGGCCCGCCAGGCCGGGTAGAGGCCGGCGACGACGCCGGTGAGGACGCCGACGGCGACGGCGGCGGCGAACCACCCCGGCGCGAGTTCGAGGGGGATCTCGGCGTAGCGGGTGGCGACCCAGCCGCCGGCGATCCCCAGGGGGACGCCGATGAGAGCGCCCAGCGCCCCCAGGAGGACCGCCTCGGCGAGAAACAGTTCCATCACGTCGCGGCTGCGCGCGCCGACGGCTTTCATGATCCCGATCTCGCGGGTGCGCTCGGTGACGCTGACGAGCATGATGTTGGCGATGCCGACGGCGCCGACGATCAGCGCGATGACGGCGATACCGGTCACGAAGCGGGTGAGGCGGGTGACGATGCGCTCGATGCTGTCGACCAGGTCGGCGTTCGTCCGGGCGGCGACCTCGTAGCCCTCGGGGAGGAGTCGCGCGGCGTCCGAGCGGGGGCTGGCGAAGTACTCGCGGACGCGTTCCTGGGTGGCGGTGGTGTCGGCCGGGTCGGTGACGACGGTCACCTGCGAGTAGACCCGTTGATTGCTCACGGCGTTGGGGCTCTCGACGACGGACTGGTAGAACGGATCGGCGGGGACGAACACCCGCGGCTGCTCCGTGAACGAGCTGAACGGGAGCTGGCCGCCGGTGCCGTTGACGACGCCGACGACGGTGACCTCGAAGCGCTCGCCCGACGACCGGGTGATCGAGAGCTCGTCCCCTGTCGAGAGGTTGCCCGGGAACAGTCGCGCGGCCGGGCGGTTGACGACCGCCTCGCTCGCGCCGTTACGGAACGGGCGCCCCGACTCGAAGGTGGCCGTCTCGAAGGCGGTCGCGTTGGTGGCGGTGACCTGTCGCTGTGCGATCGTCTCGTTGTCGTGGGCGATCGCGCTGACGGGGACGATCCCGCGGGGGACGACGCGCTGGACGCCCTCGATCTCGCGCAACTGCGAGAGGTCGTACTCGGTGAAGACGGGCTGGCCGGCGCCGCCGAAGCCGCCCTCGTCGCCCTCGCTGGCGACGAGGTACACCTCGTTGGCACTGGAGCCCTCGATCTCCGAGACGACATCGGCCTTCAGGCTCGCGCCGAAGGTGGCGAAGGTGACGACCGCGGCGATGCCGATGACGATGCCGATCACCGTCAGCGCCGCCCGCAGGCGATGCGAGCGCAGCGAGCGGACGCTGATCCGCAGTGTCTCCGAGAGATCCATCAGAGCTCCTCCACGTCCTCGATCACGCCGTCGCGGAAGTGGACGATGCGCTCGGCGTGCTCGGCGATGCGCCGTTCGTGGGTGACGAGCAGGATAGTGTTGCCGGCCTCGTGCAACTCGGCGAAGAGATCCATGATCTGCGCGCCCGTCTCGGTGTCGACGTTGCCGGTGGGCTCGTCGGCCAGCAGGAGCGCGGGGTCGGCGGCGAGCGCGCGGGCGATGGCGACCCGCTGGCGCTGGCCGCCCGACAGCTCGGAGGGGCGGTGGTCGAGGCGGTCGCCGAGGCCGACCCGCGAGAGCAGGTCCGCGGCGCGCTCGCGGCGCTCGCCGCGGTCGACGCCCTGGAAGACCAGCGGGAGCGCCACGTTCTCGACGGCGGTCAGTCGCGGCATGAGGTTGAACGTCTGGAAGACGAACCCGACCGTCCGACCGCGAGCGCGTGCGCGCTCGGCGTCCGACAGCGCCGCGATGTCCTGCCCGTCGAGCCGGACGGTGCCGCTCGTGGGCGTGTCGAGCCCGCCGACGAGGTTCAGGAGGGTGCTCTTGCCCGACCCGCTGGGCCCCATGACGGCGGTGTAGGAGCCCGCGGGGAGCGACAGCGAGACGTGCGAGAGCGCTTCGACGGCCACGGCGCCCTCGTAGGTCTTCGTCACGTCCGCGAGGTCGACGACCGGCTCGCCGTCACCCGGCGCAGGGTTCGCCCCCGCGGGTGAGTCGCCCCCTGCCACTTCCGTGTCAGTCGCGTCGGTCACACCCGTCCCAGGGGACCCACGGAGATTAATCATCGGACGTTCGCGCGGTGGCGGCACGAGCGCGTGCGACGGCGGTGCCGGCGACGAGACAGACGGCGATCCCACCGTAGAGGAAGAGGTGCACGGGACTGTCCGGCGAGCGGGCGACCGCGGCCATCCCGAGGAGATAGGCCAGCGCCGCACCGGCGGCGAACGCCCGGACGTCGACGCCGGTGAGCGCCCCGAACGCGCCACCGAGCGCCAGTGCCGCGACGACGACCAGCGCCAGCGTCGCGGCCTCGCCGACCGCCGCGGCGACCGCCGTCCAGTAGACGGCGCCCGGGGGCCAGAGGGCCAGTCCCGCCACGGCGGCGAAGGCGGCGCTGACCGCGACCGTCCGGGCGTTCACCGTCGGGTCCGCTCCGGTCTCAGCGTTCACGGCCGCGGGTTCGGCGCCCGCCGGGAAAGCAGTTGGTGTGCTCGGCGCCCGTCGGAGACCCGATTCGAGGGACTCGAGCGGCGGCCGTCCTCACTCGGCCGTCGACACCCAGGCGTCCGGCCCGAGGGACTTGACGGTCGAGAGGTCCTCCTGGGCCCCGACGCGGCTCTCGAAGGTCGCGATGCTCCGGGCCAGTTCGTCCCCGTGGTCGTCGACGAGGCGCCACTGCCAGCCCTCGTCGGTCCGGTGGAACTCGAAGGCCGCCGAGTCGATCTCGAGGACGCTGGCGTCCGCGAACGTCTCGCGGGCCGCCTCGATATCCCGTTCGGCGGCCTCGCGGGTGTCGTGGTACCCGGCCGCTGCCCCGAGGGCGCGGCCGCTCTCGTCGACGAGGCGCCACGTCCAGTCGTCGGTCGCCGACCGGAGTTCGAAGGCCACGTCGTCGTAGTCGACCACGTCCGCGTCCGGCGCGAGCGCGCTGACGCGTTCGACCGCCGACTGCACGGCCGCGCGGTCGTCGTAAGTCGCCGCCGCGCGGGCCAGCGGCTCGTGGTCGGCGTCGACGAGCCGCCAGGTCCAGCCCTCCTCGGAGCGATAGCAGTCGAAGGCGGCGTCGCGGATCTCGTAGACGGTCGTCTCGGCGGCCGACGCCCGCAGGTCCGAGACGGCCGACTCGACGGCCGCGCGGTCGTCGTGGGTCACGCGGCCGGTCGCCACCGGCTCGCGGTCGGCGTCGACGAGTTCCCAGTGCCAGTCGTCGGGGTGGAGCCGGACCGCGAGTTCGCCGAGCGTCGTCACGGACGCGTCGGTCGCGTCGCCGCGGAGCGATTCGACGGCCGCTTCGACCTGGTGGCGGGTGCCGAACGCCGAGGGCGACTCGGCGACGACCCGGCCGTCCGGGTGGACGAACCGCCACCACCACTCGTCGTCGCCGTCGGCGTACACCTGGAAGATGCCGTCGCGCATCCGGCGCTCGTCGACCTCGCTGACGGAGCCGACGAGGCTGTCCATCGCCCCCCGCGCGCCCGCCTCGTCGTCGTAGCGGGTCGCGCTGTCGGCGATCGTGTCGCCGATGTCGTCGACGAGCCGCCAGCCCCAGCCGCCGTCGTCCTGGAACAGCTCGAAGGCGGCGTGTTCGATCTCGAGGTGTTCGGCGTCGGGCGCGTTCTCCTGCAGGGTCATCATCGCGCTCATCGCGTCGTCTTTCGACTCGTACTCGCCCTGGCCGCTGTCGGCCAGGACCGTCCCGTCCTCGTCGATGAGCCGCCACCGCCAGGCGCCGCCCGCCGCCTCGTACACCTGGAACGCGGCGTTGTCGAACTCGATGAGGTTCGCCTCGGGCGCCTCGCTGCGGACGCGGTCGACCACCGCGGCCGCTTGCTCCTCGGAGTCGTAGGCGTCCGTGCTCCGGGCGTGGACCGCCCGCTCGGCGTCGACGAGCCGCCAGTGCCACGCGCCGTCGCGCCGGTAGGTCTCGAACTCGAGGTCCTCGATCTCGACGACTTCGGCGGCCTCCGCGTGGGACTGTAGCTCGTCGGCACCCCTGGCGGCCGTCTGGGCGTCGCCGACTGGCTCGACGCCGCGGGCGACCGACGACCCCGTCTCGTCGACGAGACGCCACGCCCAGTCGCTCCCGGTCCGGTAGACGTCGTAGGTCGGCTCGCCGGCGACGACGGTGCTCGCCTCCTCGACCCGTTCGAGGAGGTCGTAGACGGCCGATTCGGCGACCCCCTTCGACCCGTAGGCACCCGTGCTCGACGCGAGCCGACGGTGGGCGTCGTCCCGGAGGAACCAGCGCCACCCGTCGTCGTCCGACCGGAGTTCCACGCCGTAGGCGTCGACGAGCAGTTCGGTCGCCGCGCCGACCCGCTCGCGGAACGCGTCGAGGTCGGCCCGCGCCGCCGAGCGGTCGCCGTGGGTCTCGACGGCTTCGGCCAGCGGCCCCCGGTCGTCGTCGACGAGCCGCCAGGCGAACGCCGAGTCCCGACGGTGGACGTCGAAGGCGGCCGCCTCGCGGACGATGACCTCGGCGTCGGGACCGTGGTCTTTGATCACGTTGATCGCGGACTCGGCGGTGTCGCGCGAGCCGAAGTCGCGGCCGCCCTCGGCCACGGCGCTGCCGTCGTCGCGCAGGAGGTGCCACTGCCAGCCGCCGTCGCCGCTCTCGTACAGCCGGAAGGCGGCGTGTTTGATCTCCAGCAGTCCCGCGTCGGCGACCTGCTCTTTGACCGCGTCGACCCGCTGTTCGGCCTCCAGTCGCGAGAGGAACGAACTCGTCGAGCCGGCGACGGCGTTCTGGTCGATGAACCGCCAGCTCCACTCGGTGTCGCGCTTGAACACCGCGAACAGCCCGCCGCGGTCGGCCTTCCCGAGCGCGATGTCGGGGTGGTCGTACTCGTGGCCGACGGTCGTCTCCGAGAAGTAACTCCGCTCGCCGGTGACGACCGGCACCATGATGACCACCCCGGCGACGACCGCGACGCCCGCGGTGTAGACCGCGATGATCGGTTCGCTGTAACTCGGCGTCCCGAAGTGCCAGTTCTGCGGGTAGTGCACCCCGAACGCCGCGACCGCCCCGAGGCCCACGACGGTCCCGAGGACTGCCGCGTAGAGGCTCCGGTTGGTCACCGGTAACAGCGACACGATCCCCAGCAGCGAGAGCAACAGCCCCGGTGCGGCGAGCAACACCGCGGTCTTCCGCACCAGATACACGGTGTCGTTGGGTGCCCCCGTGCCGCTCGGCCCGAGCAGGTAGACCGCCATCCCCCCGATGGCCAGCAGGTATCCCGTCACGAGCAGCGTGTACCCGTAGACGTCTATCTTCGACTCCGGTTCTCGAACGTACCTGGTGTACAGTTCGAACAGCCGCCCGTCGTAGGGCGTCCCCCGACTGTTCGTTTCTGTCGCCATGGCCGAGCGCACACCTGAGGTACTAATAAGTCTTCAGACAGTTCACGCCGCTCTGGCTCGGATTGTAAACCCGTCCTATCCCGCGATTACCCGATCAGTAGTCGGTATCTATCGGTCGTCCCGCGGTCCCGCTCCGACCGCGGCAGGCCGCGCTCGAGGAGTCCGCCGGTCGACCGTGGCGTTATGAGTCTCCGGTCCTAAACCGCGCTAATGACCGACGATAGCGGGTCTCTCCCGATGCGGACCGCGCTGGTCGCCGTCGGCGTCCTCGCGGTTGCGCTCGCCGGTGCGGTCGCGGCCGGCGCGCTCCCCGGTGGCCTCGACGGCGACGCGCGACCGGGCGGCGAGGACGTCCTCGACCGAGTCGAGGAGCGATACGAGACCGCCGAGACGCTGACCGGCGAGGCGACCGTCACCGTCGCCAACGCCTCGACGGAGCGCTCGGAGACCGTCTCGTTCGTCTTCGATCGTCCGAACCGGACGAAACTGAGCCACACCCGCGACGGCAGCGAGCACGCCGTCGGCACGAACGGCACGGTCGCGTGGGTCTACGACGGCGCGAACGACACCGCTCGCGTCTGGGACCTGCCCGAGAACGCCTCGGCCTGGAACGAGTCGACGACGGCCGCCGACGGCGCCGCGGTCGCCGGGACCGCCACCGCGCCCGCCGGGAACTGGTCGGCCGCCGCCGGGAATCACACCTGGAACGGGAGCTACGCCTGGAACGCCACCTCGTGGGCCGACTGGAACCGCTCGACGAACGTCTCGGCGTGGCTCGCCGAGAACGTGACCGCCGAGGTGCGCGAGACGACGGCGCTCGACGGCGCCGAGGTCTACGTCGTCGGCGTCGAACCGACGAACGAGTCGTACCGAGGCGAGGCGACGCTGTGGGTCGACACCGACGACTACCGCGTCCACCAGCTGCGCGCGGACTACGGCGACAACTCGACGACCGTCGCCTTCGATGGCCTCCAGTTCAACGCCAGCGTCCACGAGAGCACGTTCCAGCCGCCTGACGCCGCGTCGGTGAACACCGTCGGGCAGGAGCGCTACGACACCTTCGACGCCGCGCAAGCGGGCACCGACGTGGCCCTCCAGCGCCTCGACGGCGAGGGGTACGCGTTCGACGAGGCGGTCGTCGTGACCCGGGCGGGTCGGACGGTCGCCGTCCAGCGTTACGCCGGCGCGGCGAACGTGACCGTCGTCGCGACGGCCGAGGACCTGCCGTATCTGAACGCCGCCGGCGAGAACGCGACCGAGGACGAGTCGGTGACCGTCGCCGGCGCGAACGCGACCTACGTCGAGCGCGACGACGGGTCGGCCGTGGTGTGGGACGACGACGGCGTGACGCGGGCAGTGGTCGGCGGTCTGCCGCGAGCGGAGCTGGTCGAACTGGCCGAGCGAGTCGCGACGTAGCGCGACGCGGCTACGCGAACACCGACGGTCGCAGTCGCGCCCGTTCCTCCTCGGTCAGCCGGTACGGGGCGAGTTCGCTCTCCAGGTCGCCGAGCGCGCCCCTGCGCTCGCGGTGCTCGGCGAGGAAGGCACCGATGCGCTCGGCGGCGATCTCCTTGAGTTCGCCCGTGAGCAACTCGCCCGAGCGGTAGTCGGCCGCGAGCTCCTCGACCCGCTGGTCGTCTGGCTCGAAGAACGTGTGGAGGTACTGGTAGGCGACGTCGACGCTCGGGTCGCCGCCGCGCTCGCGGTGTTCGTCGATATCGACGCGGCCGCCCGAGTGGGCGTGCTGCATGATCTTCTCGCCGACGGTCTCGCGGTCGTCGGTGAGTTCGACGGCCGGCGCGTCCGACGAGGCGGACATCTTCCCGGGGCCGTCGAGCGCGGGGAGGAACTTCCCGAGGAGCGCCCCGGGTTTGTCAACGTCGAACCGTTCCTTGGCGGCCACGTCGCGACAGACGCGGACGTGGGGGTCCTGGTCGACGGCGATGGGGACCAGCGTCGGGTGGCGCCCGTGGACGAGCTGGGGCAGGAGGAGGTGGGTCGCCTGCACCGCCGGGTAGAAGGAGAGCCCGACGTTGTCGGGGTCGCCGTAGGTCGCGTCGACGGTCGACTGCGTGATGTCGGCGGCGACGCGGGCGGCCTGCGGGTACACCACGTCGGCGTCGAGCCGGTCGACGACGACGCGGGTGCGCTCGGGGTCGAAGCCGACGGCGAGCAGATCCCGAAGATTCGACCGGGTCGCGGCCTCGATCTCGTCGAACGACAGATCCTTGGCGAAGAACTTCTCGTCGTCGGAGAGCGGGATATAGACGTGGGCGCCGGTCTCGTCCTGCAGTCGCTTCGCGAGGTAGAAGACGAGGACGTGGCCGAGATGCATCGGCCCGGAGGGGCCGATGCCGGTGACGATCGAGTGGGTCTCGCCGGCCTCGGCGGCCGCGAGGTAGCGGTCGGCGTCGCGGCCGGCGTAGAAGACGCGCCGGCGGAGCATCGGGTGGTCGGGGAAGCGAGCGACCTGTTCGTCGGTGAGGCGGTCGGCGCCGAACTGCTCCAGCAGGCGGTCGTAGTCGACGGTCCCCGCCACGTCGTAGGGGGTGACGGTGAACTCGTCGCCGTCGGTTGCGTCGGGGTCCGAGGCCGGCCCCGTGGGCCGGTCGGCGGACTGGTCGGTGTGCTGTGCGTCGGTGGCGCTGTCGTCGTGCATGTGTGTCGGTGGGAGTGCGATGGCTGGCGGGCGAGCGTGCGGGAGAACGAGTGAGCACCGCGCACGGGGCGGCCGGGTTAAGCCCGACCGACCGCGCTCGCGATACTGTCCGCTCTCTGAGCGGGCGAGCGCCAGCGCCACGCGAGAGCGGACCGCGTCATCACCGATCGGTAGCCCGCTGGCGGGCAAATAGGTTTCGGAGGACGGAGCGCCTATTCCCAGACGCCCTCGCGGTAGCTGTCGACCAACTCCGGGTCGAGACGGAGCGTCACCCGCTCGGCGGCGTCGGCGCCCACGACGGTCCGCTCGGCGGCGGCCGTTCCGTCCGCCGTCGGCGTCGCGGTCGCGCTCGCGGTGGGCGTCGCGGTCCCCGTGTCGGCGGCGCCGTCCGTTCCCTCGACGCGCTCGACGATCCGGCCGTTGTTGCCGACGGCGACGGCGACGCCGGACCCGCGGGTGACGCCGCGGAGTTTCGTCTCGACGGGGGTCTGGGTCCGCTCCCACTGGCCGGCCGAGACGCGCTCGTACACCTTGCCGCCGTCGCCGGCGGCGATGCCAGAGTCGGGCGTCCGGTCGATCGATCGGATCGCCTGGCGCCCGTCGTCGACGACGTGGGGCGTCCACCGGAAGCCGTCGTAGCGGTAGACGATGCCGTTGCCGGCGGCGACGTTCACGTCGCGCTCGCCGACGCTGGCCACGTCGAAGAAACTCGTGCCGGCGAAGTCGATGCCGATCCGCGACCACGACTCGCCGCCGTCGCCCGTTCCGGCGACGAACTGGCTGGTGCTGCAGACGTGGCCGGCCGTCCGCGAGTTGAAGTCGATGCCGGGGATCGTCGAGCCGCCGCCGGGCTTGATCACGTCCCGATACTTCATCGCGCCGCTGTCCTGGCGGACGCCGACGAGCAACTCGCCCGAGCCGTTGACGAAGCACAGGCGCTCGTCCTCCCCGGCGGTCCCGCGGACCGCGCAGTCCTCCCAGGTGCTGGTCTTGCCCTTCGGCGCCGAGTAGTTCGTCAGCGTCCGCGTCTCGACGTTGTACTCGCCGATGACGCCGCTGCCGCCGACGAACCAGACGGCCGCGCCGTCGTCGGTCGCGTCGACGCCGGTCAGCGGTCTGCTGCGCGCCTGCGGGCCGTACTCGACGACCTTCCGCCAGCCGTCGGCGGTCCGACCGACCACGTCGCCGCCGCCGCCGACGGCGTAGGGTCCGACGGACGTGTCGACCGCGCTGTTGAGCGGCTTGTCCGTCGGGGAGTCGACCGCCTCCCAGGCGTTCCGTGCGCCGTCCTCGCCGGTCGCCGACGCGACCGCGCCCGCACCGCCGAGCGCACCGACGCCCGCGAATCGCAGTATCTCCCGCCGCGTGTGTCGTGTCATGGGCCTCGCCCGGCGTTGCGCGGCCGCCTCCTTGTACCGCCGACCCGCTCCCGATCGCGGGAGCGTCTCCGACGGCGACGGACGGCGCGATGGCGGGCCGTTGCGGCACTGGCGCGGACCCGTCACTGCGTTCACAGGGGTCAGACGCCCGGCTGACGGGTGTTTTTGTCGGGAGACGCACGTTCTAGCAGTGATGGCTACGTCGGCGAACGGGTATCTCGAACGGGACGTACTGGCACGGGCGGGGCCGCTCATCTGCGCGACGACGCTCGCGCTCACGGCGGCCTTTCTGGGCATCGTCGGGATCGCATCCGGGAACGCCGGGGGGCTGGTCGGGCGACTGCCCCTCTACGTGCTCGCCGGGTCGGTCGGCTTCGTCGCCGCCGTGCTGGCGGCCGAACACTCCGAGTACTACGGGCGGCCCGCGCTCGTCACCGCGTCGGGCGTCGGGATCGTCGGCTTCGTGACGATCGGGCTGGGCACCGAGGGGGTCGTCTACGGGCTGACCCACCCCGACGCCGTGGTCGCCTCGCACCTCTCGGTGTACCTGCTGTCGGCCGCGATGATCGCCTCGGGGCTCGGCTACTGGACCGTCCGCAACTGGCGCGACGTGACGACCGCGGTGAACACGAGCGGGCTCTGAGCGATCGGCGGCCGTCGACGACCCGTTTTCGCCCCGGGACTGTCTCTCCGATCACTCCTGGAACTCCCTGACGGTCGACCCGCGATGCGACACCGCGGCGACGAGGACCACGAGGGCGTAGAACACTCCCACCGCGGTCGCGACGAGGGCGCCGGAGACGCCGAGGATCGACGCCGTCTCGGTCCACGGTTCCGCGGCCTCGAAGACGGTGATGCGGGCGATCCACGCCGCCAGCAGTATCAACAGGAGCGCGAGGTACGACCGCCGGAGTCGGTGCGTCAGTGCCTGGCGCAGGGTGAGGTTGAACTCGGGGTCCCGGAGGTCCTCGCCGAGGCGGCGCTGCCAGTGCGGCCCGTCGGCCCCCGACGGCGAGTACATCTCGGCGAACAGGCCCGTCTGGAGCGTCCGAACCCGGTTTCGCCACACGTCGTACTCCTGGTAGCGGGTCGCCTCCATCACGAGAAAGGCCGTGACGCCGAACACGCCGATGAGGATCACGTAGTGAGGGTTGTCTCCGCTGGAGAACGACCAGGTCAGGATCGCCGCGACGACCACGACCGCCCAGTTGGTCGTCTGGTCGAGCCGGCCTCGCCAGGAGGCCGTCCGCTCGATCTCCCCGCGGTAGAAGTTCCCGGTCAGACTGGCCAGCGCCTCCTCTCTGTCGATGGTGTGAGCGTCCGGTTCGGACTCGCTCACCCCGGAACCGTCGTCGGTCACGCCTCCCGCGTTGTGGCGCGAGCCGGAAAGCTAGACGCTCGTTACCGATCCGTCGATCCATCCTGACCGCCCCCGCAAGCGGCCGCTACCCGCCCCCTGCGACCCAGCCACGGTGCCTTCCGACCCCCGCGACTGAAACGACCGCCGACGCCGCGGACCCGATGGCGACACCGAACACCCGATACGCTCGCGGCGAAATCGACGACGGGTGTTCGACGAGCGCGTCGACCGGGTGACTACTCCGGGTCCGGTTTCGCTTCCGGCGGCGCGAACAGGTCCTCGTGGCGGTCGGCGAGGTTGGCGTAGTCGCCGGAGTTGAACGCCTCGAAGACGGCCTCGGGGTCGATGTTCGTCTCCGAGAGCGGCGTGACGGTGGCGGGCATCCCGCGGACGAACGACTCGGGCGGCACCTCGTAGCCCGGCGGGACGACGGTGCCCATCGCGACGATGCTCCCCGCGCCGATGACTGCGTCGCTGACCGTCGAGTTGAACCCCACCAGCGCGCCGTCCTCGACGGTCGTGTCGTTCAGCACCGCGCTGTGGCCGACCATCACCTTCCCGCCGACCTCGGTGGCGTGGAGGGTGGCGTTGTCGCCGACCGCCGACTCGCGGCCGACCCGGACCGGCCCCACGTCCCCCCGCAGGACCGCCCCGGGCCAGACGTTCGCGTTCGCCTCGACGGTCACGTCACCGACCACCGTCGCCTCCCGGCTGACGTGAGCGTACCCGTGGATATCCGGCGTTCTCCCCTCGAACGCGTACTCGCGACTGTCCATATCGTATGTGTCGTGTTCACACGTCTAAACGCTTGGCCCGTCCCGTGCCGCTCGGTCGTCCGTGACGCGGAGATCCCCTCCGTTTCGTGTGGAACGGGCCTGGGTCGCCGCTCCGTCGCGCTCCCACACACCTATGCGGGTCGAGACCGTGGGACGTGCCATGAACATGGAGTCGGACGACATCGCGGTCGAGCGGCCCGTCCTCGCGACGGTCGTCGTCGCGGCCGTCGCGACGGTGGCCTACGTCGGGGTGCAACTCGTCCTCGACGGGGCCGTGGCCGCCGCCGAGACGGCGTCGTTCGTTCTGATCTTCACGCTCGTGTACGTCGGCGGGAGTCGCTACCTCCGCGAGCGAACGAGCGAGACCGGCGACGACACCCCCGAGTGACTCACAGGAACCGGTCGAGGCCGGCCTGTCGGCGGTCGACGCCCGCCGGATCCGGCTCCCAGGCGCTACGCCGGGCGCGGACGGCCTCCGGGTCATCCGCCGATGGGTCGCTTCCCGCGTCGGCGCGTTCGGCGTCGTCGCCCTCGACGGCCTCGTATCCCGGACACGTCGGCCCGCAGTCGGCGACCGGGCGGACGACCTCCTCGCCCCACGCGCACCACGGCAACCCCGCGTCGGCGAGCGCAGCGGGTTCGGCGTCGCTCGGCACGCACCGCCCGCAGTCGGGTAGCTCGTAGGTCCGCCACCCCTTCCCGTAGGCCCGCTCGGCGATGCGGCGGCGCTGGCGGCGCTTCTCGTCGGCGGTGACCGGCCGCACCTCCGCGCGGCCCGGCTCGCGGTCGAGCAGTTCGATACCCGGCCCCTCCGCGTCGAGCGGCTCGGGCTCGCGGACGACCTCGCGCTCGCCGGTCTCGGGGTCGAACCGCCAGACCCCAACGGGGTCGGGCAGGCGGTTGAGGTGGGCGCCGGTGACGTACGTCTCCGTCGCCAGGACCACCTCGTCGAACAGCCCCAGCGAGGCGTCGATGCGGAGCTGGTCCCGCAGGTCGCCCGGCCGGTCCAGGTCGGGCTTGTTCTCGATACCGACCAGCGAGTCGAACCAGCCGTCGGGGTAGCGGACGGTCGCGCGGACGGCCGTGCTCGCACCCGCCCGCTCGCGCTCGAAAAAGCCCAGTTCCACCGCCCGCTCGGCGATCGCGCGGGCCCGGTCGGGGTGGCAGTCGAAGGCGTCGGTGACCGAGCGGGCGGTCCCCGGCCCGACGGCGCTCTCGATCGCCAGCGGCGGGATGGTGTCGGGCGTGATCGCCGCGCGGCGCTCGAACTCGGCCCCGGGCTCGACCAGACACACGTCGGCGACCCGTCGGCCGTGGACCGCGGCGCCGAGCTGGCGACCGACCACTCGCTCGGGCGCTTCGAGGTGGGCACACAGCGCGAGTTCGAACGCGAACTCCTGCACGGAGGTGGGTTGGCGCGAACGGATATAAGGACGCCGACGGTGATACCCGACCCGTCCGCGACGCGAGCGCGGACGAGTCATCTCACCGATACACTTTTGATCGGCCATATGCAACTGGAAACAAGATTTGGGTAATGGGAACGAAACGGAAGCGCGTGGACGCGAGGGGGCAGTCGGGGATCATCGGGATGGTCTTACTGGTAGGGCTGGTGCTGGCGGGGGCGATGCTGGTCCTGTACGGCGGATCGACGGTCCTCGAGTCGCTCCAGCAGGACCGGGCGGATACGAGCGCGCGCGTCGTCATGGAGGGGGCAGACTCGAAACTCGCGACGCTGACCAACTCGGAGTACTCGGCGCGCGAGCGGTTCTCGCTCGGTGAACTGAAACGAAACAGGGCCCGACTGGTCCGCGAGGGGTTCCTGAACGTCACCGTCAACGAGAACGCGACGTGTACCACGAACATCCCGCTGAGTTCGATACGATACGAGAACGCGGACGACGAGGTCGTCGCCTACGAGGCGGGCGGCGTCTGGGTCGGCGGCGACGAGGGGAGCGCGATGCAGACGGCACCGGACTTCAAGTTCCGCAACGGGAGCCTCGACATCGCGGTGACGAACATGACCGGCGATGTCTCCAACAGCAACAACCGGGCGTTCTACAACGCGACGACCTCCCGGCGCGAGTCGGTGCGGCGGTCCCAGCAGGTCATCACGGGAACCTGTGCCCGTCCGAACAACGTCACGATCGAGGTCCGGAGCGACTTCTACGAGGCCTGGGGTCGCTACCTTCGGGAGGAACTCCGCACCGAACCCGAGACGTTCGAGTCGAACCAGACGGTCCGCGTCACCCTGCCACAGAACAAGCTCCCTCGGCGCGTCGACGACAGCCGCAACCACGTCATCAACATGTCTGGCGCGCCGTACATGGACGAAGTCGACATCGACGGCAACACCGTCCGCGTCACCAAAGACACCAGCAACCAGTACAGCGTCTTCGTCGAGGCCCTCTCGAAGAACCGCGTCGACATCGGCCAGATACGCCGGATCGAGGACGCCCAGAACGTCTCCGGGCCGCCGCTGGACGTGGTGTTCGTCGTCGACGAATCCGGATCGATGTTGAGTACGACGTCGGACGGGGTCCAAAAGATCCAGGCCGCACAGGACGCGATAAAACAGTTCGTGGGACAGCTGAACGCGTCCAAGGATAGAGTCGGCTTGGTCGGCTACTCGCAGCCGGGCGCCGGCCCGTCCTACGCTGATTCGTCGGACGCGGCGTGGCCGTACCTGACCGGCGGAGGATATCTGGTCCCGCCGAGCGACGCATTCAACGGAACTGTCGATACAACCGGGCCGTCGGGCCCGTACGTATCGACATACGGGAGTGCTGGCGTCGACATGGCGAACGTCCTGCAACATCTCAAGAGCAACCAGACCCGAGAACGTATCGTCGTCTTCCTCTCCGACGGAGAGTTCAACGGACACACGATGGACGGGGTCGACTCGGGTGATCCCAACGAGGCGGCGGAACAGCGAGCTGTTACGTCCGACCAACAGGACGCATCCGTGTACACCGTCGGGTTCGGGCAGTCGACGGGTGATTTCAACGAGTCGGTGCTACAGGAGATCGCCAATACGACTGGCGGAGAATACTACTACGCCAGCGACAAGGACGCACTATCGGAAGTGTTCGTCAACATCGCCACCCGCATCTCCAGCACCAAGCAGATCGCGCGGTTCCCGACCTCGACGAGTCTCCAGACCGGAAACGGCGGCGTGTACGCCCCTCAGATCGCCGGTGACACCGACCGGATCGCGGTCAACGTCACGGACGGCAACCGGTATCTCAACATCAACGACCCGACCGCGCCGACGCTGTTCAGTCACGCCTTCGCGGTCTCCGACAACGAGACGGTGTCGTTCAACGCCTCGACGTACAACTGTGCCGACTGGCGCGGGACGGGGCTCACCCGTTCGCACAACGGCTCGACCTATCAGGTCACCCGGTGTTCGAACATGACCACGCGCGACGACGCCGTCGGTGCCGGCAACTCGACGGTGTTCCTCGACGGCGCCAACATGACCACGTTCTTCGAGCGCGACGACCCCGCCTGGTGGCAGGAGTCGGTCAGGGACGCGATCGACTCCCGGTCCGACGTGCGACTCAACACGACCTCCAACATCACCCACATGAAGAGCAATCAGGCGCTGGTCGTCCTCGACTACCCCGACGGGACCAACTCCACGAACCGTCTGGTCCTGCTGTATCAGATCGGGCTGGCGGAGTCCGAGGCGAGACCGGACGGGATCGTCAACATCAGAGTCAACGACGTCCGGGTCGCCGGCTGAACGCCGCGACGGTTTCCGGGTCGAGGGGGCCACGGCGGCTTCTCGAAGCGCGCCGACCGACTACCGGATCGACACCGACACGACCGTCTCGCGGACGTACATGGTGTCGACCCCGTCGCAGCGATAGGTGTCGGGCGAGGCCGCGGCGGTCCAGTTCCCCGCGTCCTCGAAGTATCGTCCCCAGGCCGACGACCGCGGCGAGGAAACCGTCACCCGCAGCTCGTCGGCGGCGGCCATGCTGTCCGGTCCGGTCCGGTTCATCGGGAACCGGAGTTCGCTCGACTGCCGCTCGGTGGTGACCGAGACGTAGTCGGCGCCGGTCTGGGAGGTCGACGCCGCCGTCAGGCGGACGACCGAGACCATCGCGTGGTCGTCGGTACAGGTGAGCCGCGGCCGGTCGACGGTCGCCGTGTGCCCCTCGCCGTTCGTCCAGAACACGCCGCCGTTCTCGACGGTGATCGTCGACCGCTCGTAGCCGTACTGGAGGCCACCGATGTCGAACGTCCGGTCGAAATCGGTGTTCTCGGCCCTGACGCGCATCGTCGGTCCGTCGAGCACCGTCAGCGACCCGCCCGACAGCGACAGGTCGTTCGTCCGCACGACGGCCTGGCTGCTCTCCAGTTGCCGAACGTCCGAGGCGACCAGTTCCATCGCAGACTCCGCGTTGTCGAGCTGTTCGTTCCGGCTCAGGTCGCCGAGTTGCTGGTACCCGGTCGTCCCCGCCACCCCGACGGCGACGATGATGATCGCGAACGTGAGGGTGAACCCGACCAGATTCCGAACGCCGCGTTCGTCGCGGTGCAGTCTCATGCGTCCTCCGTGAGGCCGACCCGTTTGAGCGCCGGCGATTTGACCACCGAGTCCGATCCCAGTTCGATCTCGAGCCTGAAGTCCTGCGCCGTCCCGGAGAGGCCGGTCACGTCGACCGCGTTCTGCCCGTCGCTGAGTTCGATCACGTCGCTACGTTCGTCGAACGTCCCGTCGTCGTCGTAATCGGCGAGCACCGTCGCGTTGATCGAAGTCGACGCCGGGATGTCGGCGTCGTACTGCAGGCTGGCGTTCGACGGACCCAGTGGCTGGGTGCCGGACTGCCACCCCGTCGTCAACGTCCCGTTCAGGTCGGCGATCTCTTCGACCGCCGACGGTGAAAGGACCCGGTCGTACGACCGGACTTCGTCGAGTCTCCCGTCGAAGTACTCGGGGGAACCGGCAGTGTCCTCGATACGACCGATACTACCGAAGTCCGTGGTTATCGGCCCCGTTCTAGTCGTCACGGAATCCTCGAGATCGCCGTCGACGAACACCCGTGCCTGGCCCGTCGAAGCGTCGTACGTCATGGCGACGTGGTGCCACTGCCCGTCGTCGATCTCCGTCGAACTCATCGCGGCTGCGCCGTCTCCCGCCTGAATCCCTATCTGGCCGAACTGGTCGATCCATCCCCAGAAGATGTCGTTACCCCCCCCGTACTCTTCGACGCCCAGGATGCCCGGAGACTGCCACATCTGCGGGTGCCCGGAATCGGTCGTCTGGATCCACGCCGAGAGTGACGATGTCCCTCTGTGGATGTCCCCGAGGTCGTCTCCGATGCCGACGTAATCGTCGTTCCCGTCGAACTGGTAGCTCGACGTCCCGAAGACGCCCAGGTCGCTTCCCGGACCGCCGACCATCGACCCCGAGAGTCCCGATCCCGAGGCGTCGTCGGCCGTCCCGTCCAGCGACCAGTAGCCCGCGAGTCCCGACCCGAACTGGTCGGCGGCGGGATACCCCAGCGCGAGCCGGTCGCTCTGGCGGTCGCCGAACGACGCGTGGACGACGCCCTCGGAGCCGGTCGCCCCGTCCCAGTCGCCGGCGGACTCCCAGACGTAGTCGCCGCTCAGGATCGCCAGCGACTCGTTTATCGTCTTCGACCCGCGCGTCTCGAACGCGGGGACGCCGTCCGCCTCGGCGACGGTGAGGTTCGCCTTCACGGTCCCGCTGGAGAGCGACCCGATCTGGTTCAGTTCGTGTCGGTACTGGTCGCCGACGGCGGTCGTGTCGTCGATGTCCGTCGCGGTCCCGCTCAGGTCGCCGCCGAGGTCGAACTCGATCGTGTCCAGTTCCCGGTCCGCGAGGACGACGAGGTGGATATCGTCGTCCGCGTCGTGTTCGATCTGAACGTCATCGACGTTGGGGCTCCCGGGGATGTCGGTGAACACGGTCGAGTTCATCTGGCCGTCGACCCGGTACCGGACGCCGATCTCGAAGGCGTCGCTCAGCTCGTTGGCGGCGAACTGGCCGACCCAGAACCTGGCGCTGTCGCCGTCAGACACGCGGACCGGGTCCTCGAGTTCGATTATCTGGCCGCCGGCCGGGACGTAGCTGTTCGTCGCGGTCCGCGAATCGATGTCCCCGTCGTCCCCGTCGTCGACGAGGACCTCCTCGTCGTTGTCCGAGTCGCCGAACAGGCAGTCACTGCCGGTACAGTCGTTTTCGAGGCTCGTCAGCGAGTCGTCCTTCGGATCGACGAGGATCTCGACGATCTCGACCGACGTGTCGACCGTGTCGGGGTACTCGTTCGTGACGGTGAACGTGAGCGCGCTCTCGTCGACGTCGTCCGCGCCGTCGTTCGTGTCGTCCAGATCGTCGCCGTACGCCAGGCCGGAGACCCTGAGACGCCGCGTGACGTTGGTGGTCCCGCCCTCGTTGTCGACGACCCGCAGCGTCACCTCGTGGGGGCCGGGAGCGAGCGATCGCGAGAGGTTGCGCCCGAGGGCGTCGAACGTCCCGTCGTCACCGAAGTCCCACTTGTAGGCGACGATCTCCCCGTCCGCGTCGAACGATTCGCCCGCCTCGAAGCGTATCGGGGTGCCGCTCCGGGGCATCCCGGGCGAAAACGTGAACTTCGCGATCGGCGGTCGGTTTCCAGGCTGGTCGCCCACGGCGATACCGTTGGGTGAAACGTCCTCGCCGATCCCAATCCGCGTATCCAGGTCGAAGGTATCACTCAATGTGGACCGCGCGGACGATCCGTCGGATTCTGCACTGAGCTTGACGACCCCATCCGTCCCTGATCGAAGGCGAATCTCGCTTTCGTTGTGGATGGGGACGTACTGGACGACCTCGTGTTCGACGGATTCCAGTTCGAGACACCAGTCGGAACTGCTCGTTCCAGTGTCGCAACTGGCACCCTCGGCGAGCGAAACCGTGTACCGACTTCCTGCGATGCGATCGGTATGGGTGGACGTGAGATTCGTTCGCGCACCGTCACTCGCCAGCGAATCGAGCCGGCCGATGTCCGCTGCAATCCTGTTGCCGACGGTTTCGAGCTCGGCGCGGGTCGTCGACTCTCGCTCGTTGTCGAGCATCGCCGTCGCACTCACCATCACCATCGCGATGAGAATCGTCGTGATCGCGATCGTCATGACGTGGGCGACTGGCACCATGACGGCCCGGTCGTCGTCGAAGAGAGTTCGAATCACGTTCAGGCTCCCTCCGGATACACCGAGACGTTGTGTGACTTTTCCAGGTCGAAGCCATCGCCGGTGATAGTGACCGTGACGAAGGCGTTCCAGACGGCCGGCGTGTAGCAGGGCTCGTCGAGGGGAGCACTCGGGCAATCGTTGCTCGTTCCGAACGCTTGCTCGCGACCAACCATCGAGTACTTGCCGACGACGTGGTCACCGTCGTCGAATTCCACCGTCGTGACGTTGCCCAGTTCGGTGGTGCCGTTGAACACGCAGCCGTCGTCGGTGAACGAACGACCCTGCTGGACGTTCAAGAGGACGCGCTGGCCACGTGGGGTACACTGAACGTCTGCCGATCCGCCACTCGACGCTGTTGTTTCGACGTTGAATTCCTCGGGTCCGGTGGTTTTGGTGAAGGTCATGGTGATGGTCGCTCCCGTTTCGTTGGTGAAAGTCGCCTCGAAGGGGTCCGCCGAGGACTCCGAAACGTTCAGGTTGAACACGGCCCAGCCAAGTCGCTGGTCGTCCCCATCCGGTTCCACCGGCGTCCAATCGTCGGTGTCAATATCGCTCTCGAAGGCACCGTCGTTGGCCTGCACGATTCGCGAACCGTTGCGGCTGGCCGAGGTGTTGAACGTCACGTTGACGGCCGTGGGACCAGTTACCACGTACGATTCTTCGTACAGGTGGCTCAATCTCGTGACGTTGTCGCCCACCCACCGGGACAGTTGCGCCGCGTCGTGCTCACGCGTCGCGTGGTTGACCCTGAGCGTGAGTGATTGTACGGAACGCCTGAGTTCGTGATTGACGTCTTCCGCGTTTT
>ENA-ORCO01000225-ORCO01000225.1-marine-metagenome-genome-assembly--contig:-NODE-225-length-37141-cov-4.156972_pt1 | contig 37141 bp, 38 predicted proteins | sample MGYA00248633_ERZ508508 | MGnify/ENA primary metagenome ERZ508508 (study PRJEB26179, sample SAMN06268845) | marine metagenome | isolation source: A23 P1 aerobic enrichment on pine of planktonic cells taken...
GCTGGCGGTGGCGCCGGACGTGCTGGGGATTGATCCCGGGGCGGTCTCGTACGAGTACGTCAGGCGCTGAAGAAGCCGCTCAGAAGTCCAGCCTCAGGCCGACGTTCCACTGGCGGATCCGGATGCTGGTGGTAGTGTCCTGATGCAGTTGGCCGTATTCCACGAACAGGCTGGAATTGCCGATGAAATCCACATCCGTGCCCACCAGCCAGCTGCGGCTCATACTGGTTTCGAGGTAGGGCTCCTCGGTCACGGTCACATTGCCGTCGTCATCCTCACTGGTGCGCGTGGCCGTGGTCTCCACGTGGCTCATGCCGAACTGCGCATAGGCGCGTGAGAACATGGTCCAGTGGTAGTAGACGCCGATGTAGGCGCTGGCGTAGTAGTCGATGTTCAGTTCCAGATCAGCGGTTTCTTCCTCGGGGGAGGGCGCTGCGCCGCCCCTTGCCTCAATCTTGATGTGGTCATTCAGGAACTTGCCGAACACGATGCCCGAGGTGGTGACGGTGGCCTTGCCATTGCCGTCACTGAGGTTCTTGTGCCGGAAGTGCGAGCCGGTTACGCCGAGATAGTACTCGCCGGCCTTGCTTTCAGCTTCCGGCTGCTGGGGGCGCTGTGGTCTCTGCTGGGCCATGGCCGGCAGGCTGGTGACCACCAGGAGCGCGGTGCAGGTCAGGAGAACGGGAATGCGGCGCATAGGCTGGCTTATCCGTGGCGCTGAATTGCCGCGGATTGTCACCCACCTGCAGCGCGCTGTCGTCGAAACCGGTCACAAAGTCCGCGTTCAGCCGGAAGAGTCCGGATCGGTGAGGCCCTCCTCGCGTGCGAGCAGCAGCTGGGCATAGACCGCGTTCTCCGCCACGCTGGCATCCAGCGTCTCGCGCAGGATGATGTCCTGGTAACGGTCATTGAGGCTTTCAAAGCTCTCATGATGGAGCAGGGCGGTCATTGGGGCCAGTTCGAACCCGGCCTGGATGCCCAGGGCCTCGCAGAGGAAGTCCAGCAGCTGATCGTCCGGATCCAGGCCGTCCGAGAACACCGTGGTTTCCCCCAGGTCCTCGTTCATTTCCCGCAGCACATCCACCGGTGCCACGCCCCGGTCGCGGAAGAACTCATCGTCCAGCAGGCGCTCATCCAGGTCCTCTGCCAGCCAATCATCCTCCGGGCGGATGATGACGTACTTGATCCGGCCGTCGCTCAGTGACCAGGCCACGGCGGTGGGGAACAGCTGCGGCCCGTTGTCGTCGTACTCGAATTTGAGAAACTGTGGAATCCGCATGGGGGTGTCATCCTGCGCTATGCTGTGGGAGCCCAATGGTAAACCCGCACACTTTCTGAGGCGAGACGCAGACGGGAGTCCGCATGGAACTGAATACTTTCAATGAGGGCCTGCTCGAGTTCCTGGGGCAGTCTCCAACCCCCTGGCACGCCGTGAGCAACATGGCCGGGATGCTCGACGCCGCTGGATTCCAGCGCCTGGACGAAGGCGACCCCTGGTCCCTGGCGCCGGGGCAGGGCTATTACGTGGTGCGCAATGGGTCGGCGCTGGTGGCATTTCACACCGGCCGGCGATCGCCCGCGGAGGCAGGCTGGCGCATGATGGGCGCGCACACGGACAGCCCCTGCCTGCGCGTGAAACCCAACCCGGAGATCCGCCGGAACGGCTGCCTTCAGCTGGGCGTGGAGGTCTACGGTGGCGCACTGCTCAATCCCTGGTTCGACCGGGATCTATCCATGGCGGGACGGGTGACCTATGAAGACGATCAGGGGCGGAGACGGGATACCCTGGTCGACTTCCGCCGCCCCGTGGTGGTGATTCCCTCGCTGGCGATCCACCTGGACCGGGACGCCAACAGCAGTCGCAGCATCAACAACCAGCAGCACCTGCCCCCGGTTACCCTGCTCACCGCCGAGCACCCGGATACGGATTTTGAGCAGCTGTTGGCGCAGCAGTTACGGGCCGATCAGCCGGGAATCAACCTGCGCCGGATCCTGGAGCATGAGATCTGTCTCTATGATACCCAGGCCCCGGCCCGAGTGGGCATGGCCGGGGAATTCATCACCTCCGCCCGACTGGACAATCTGCTCAGCTGCTGGCTGGGCATGCAGGCGTTGTTGGCCTCGGACGGTACCCAGCCGGCCCTGGCGGTGTTCAATGATCATGAGGAAGTGGGCAGCATGACTGCCGAGGGTGCTCAGGGCCCCCTCCTGGAATCCGTGCTGCAGCGCTGGGTCGGGGGCGAGGATCGGCACCGGGCACTGGCCCGTTCGATGATGATGTCCGTGGATAACGCCCATGCCATCCATCCCAATTACCCGGAGTATTACGATGACGCTCATGGGCCGGTGATGAATGAAGGGCCGGTGATCAAGATCAACCGCAATCAGCGTTACGCCAGCAGTACCCGCACCAGTGGCCTTTTCCGGCACCTGAGTGGTGAACTCGGGGTGCCCTGCCAGACCTTTGTGGTGCGTTCTGACATGGGGTGTGGCAGCACCATCGGTCCACTGACCGCCGCAGGTATCGGGATCAGTACTCTTGATGTGGGGGTCCCCCAGCTTGCCATGCATTCCATCCGGGAGATGGCCGGAAGCCGTGATGCGCACTCGCTCTATCGGGTATTGCGCCGCTACTTTGAACTGGACAGTCTCTGGGACTGAAAGGCGGGAATTGGCTCCCCGAGCTGGGCTCGAACCAGCGACAACCTGATTAACAGTCAGGTGCTCTACCAACTGAGCTATCGGGGAGCTGCAGAAGAGGGCGAATACTACCCATCCTGGCGTGAGGCGTCAATCCGGGACAGGGCCCGGGCACGGCGGCGTTCCGCTTCCGAATCGAAATGCTCTGAACGCAGCCGTTCCAGCGCCCGGCGCAGGTCGGATTCGGTCAGGCTGTCATTGCTCCGGATACGCTGTTTTTCCCGCTGGTAGCGCGCCAGCCGTTGCTGCCACCGGGCACGCTCCTCATCCAGTTCCGCCAGCTGGTCAGCCGCCTCCGCTCCGAGTTCGCGGCTGCGCAGGGCGTGGATCTCGGCGTCACTGGCCCCATCCTCGCGCATCCGGCGCGTCTTCTCACGCAGGGTATTGTAGGTCCGCGAGCGCTCCCGCACCTGCTGGACGTGCTCCGGCAACATCTCTTCGAGATCCCGCAGGCGCTTGCGTTTTTCGTCGGCGCTGAGGTCCGGGTTATTCTCGATCCGCTGGCGGGCCAGCTGATTTTCGATCCGCTGCTGTTCTCGCCCGAAGAAACCCTCGGTCATGGCCTCGCCCAGGTGACTGCGGCGCAGCTGCTTCAGCTGGTTCAGCACGTGCCGGGTCTGCTCCGGGGTCACCTCGCCCATCCGGGTTTCCAGGTTGCCCGCGGCCTCCCGGTAATCCAGGTAGCGGTCGAGCGCCTCCATAACGTCCTCGCGGATCGCCCCGGGCACCTCCCTCTCAACCATGGCCTGGCGCATGCGATCACGCATGGCGGCTTCGTCGTCCTGTGACCGGGTCAGGCCGATGAAAAAGTCCATGAATCGGCGCAGGTCCCGGTCAAAGACCAGGTTGCCGTTCATGTCCACCCTTATGGCCCCGTCAATGGCAATGTTCTTGACGGTGTCATCCAGGGGCAGCGCCTGCTTCGGGGGTTCCCTGGGGGGGCTGTTGCGGTTACCGGCGGTGGCCGGGGTGTCATGCTTGAGGGTCGTCACCGAGCCTGCCGGGGAGGGAGCTTCGGGGCTTTCCGGTGACAGCAGGAAAAGACTGAATCCGAGTGTGGCGATGCCGGCAAAGGCACCCGCCAGGATTCCTTGTCTGATGCCCATGTCAGAGTACTCCTGTGCTCCCGGCCCACAGGGGGCCGGGATGCTCTCTGGGATGCAGGATCAGAGTCCGGCCTGTTGCAGACGGTTGGCCTGTTGGCGGTAGAGCTCGACCGGATCCGCTGCATGGCGGGAGGTGATGCCGAACAGATGGTTCACCGTGTCCAGATGGTTGAGCTCATAACCGACACTGATGACCCTGCCCAGTTTCATACTGCAGGCGGGAACCAGTCCGTCGTTGGGCTCGTCAATGAGGGTGCCGGTCGCCGCCAGCAGAGGATCACTGGCATCCAGAAGGTTGGTCTTCACCGCGTCCCCGCCCCAGGAGTAGTAGCGGATACCGTTTGCTTCCGCGGCACCATCGTTGCCGCAGTACTCCGAGGGAACACCGGCCGGGAAGTCCTGGTTGAAGGCAACGCTGCCCTCAGTGCTCAGTGACTGGATGGCGGCGCCGGTATCCTGGGGCAGACCGCCGCCGGAGGCACCGTCCACGATGCTGAATACAATGTCGCCAAGGCCATCGAGCTCGCCACTGGCCGTCGCGTCCGCCACTGGCGTACCCCAGTTGACGCCGCTCACGCTGGTCGCTGAGGCCACCAGGTCCGGCGCTACACCCGCCACGTAACGCACTGTTGGTCCGCCATGACTGTGACCAATCAGGTTCACCTTCTCGGCGTCGGTGGTGGCGACAATCTCCTGAACCTGGGCCAGAAGCTGTTCGCCACGCACTGCTGTGGAGTTGGCGGCCGAAACCTGTGGCACGTAGACCTCGGCGCCATCCTCGGCAAGCGCTCCGGGGATGCCGTTGAAATAGTCAACAATCCCGAAGAGGTTATCGAAGCCGGAGAGCCCGTGGACCAGCACGATCGGGTGCTGGGTTTCGGTGTAGCCCTGGTCGTCGTTACCCCAGCTGAAGAAGCTGTCGAGTAAGCCGGCACTGGCACTGTGTGCTCCCAGAGTGAGGGCCAGGGCCGTGCCCGTGAGGACCGGTGCGGTATGTTTGCGGAAGGTCATATCGATTTCCTTTTGTTGTTGGTCGATTAACCGTTTGTCAAAATCTGATCCAATCACAAAAAGTCGCGTCACGACATTGTTCGCGAAGGCATCTTTGTTGTTCCGCCCGGACAATGGCCGAACGTTATGTAAACTGGTGACGTGGATCACAGAGTTCAGCGGATCAAAAGCACTTCCGGAGCGGGCGGGCAAGCCGATACACTCGTCTCCCATGACGCAGAAAAACCGCAGTAACGAGCAGTTCCAGCCCCCGGTGTGGCTCCGTAACCCCCATCTGCAGACCGTCTGGCCCACGCTTTTCCGCCGGATCGACTTTGTGCCGGATGCCGCGGAAAGACTGGAGACGCCGGACAATGACTTCCTGGATCTCGACTGGTACCAGCGCGGCAACGGGCGGCTGCTGGTACTCAGCCATGGGTTGGAGGGCTACAGCCGCCGCCCCTACATGCTGGGTATGGTGCAGGCGGCGCTTGCCTGCGGCTGGGACGTGCTGGCCTGGAACTTCCGTTCCTGCAGTGGTGAGATGAATCGCCAGCCCTGCTTCTATCACAGCGGTTCCAGCGACGACCTGTCGCTGGTGGTCGAGCGGGCGCTGGCTGAGTCGCCGGCCTATGACAGCATCGCGCTGGGCGGTTTCAGCATGGGTGGCAACGTCACCCTGGTCTATCTGGGGGAGCGTGGGGCGTCACTGGATCCCCGGATCCGGGGCGCCGCGGTTTTCTCGGTGCCCTGCGATCTGGCGGGCAGCGCCCGCGAACTGGCGAAGCCCGGCAACCGCTTCTACATGAGCCGCTTCATGGATGAGCTGAGAGTCAAGATCCGCGCGAAGCACGAGCTCTATCCCGATCTCATCCCGCTGGAGGGACTGGATCGCATGAAAACCTTTGCAGAGTACGACGATCAGTACACCGCGCCCCTGCACGGATTCCGGGATGCTGAGGACTACTGGTACCGCTGCTCCAGCACCCGATTTCTGGGTGGTGTCCGGGTGCCGGCGCTGATCGTCAACGCGGCGGATGATCCCTTTCTGACCCCCGGAAGCTATCCCCATGCAGAGGTGATGGACAACCACCGGATCAGGCTGGAAGTGCCCCGATACGGCGGCCATGTGGGGTTCGTGGGGGATGAGCGCAACGGGCAGTACTGGTCCGAGTGGCGGGCGATGCGGTTCCTTGAGTCCCTGGACTAGTCCGTTTCCGCCAGCAGCGGCTGCAGCGCCTGCCACACGCGATCCCGTATCAGCGGCTGAGCCTGGGCCGTGGGGTGGATGCCGTCGTCCTGCATCATGCCGTCCCGGTTGTGGATTGCCTCAAGCAGGAAGGGGATGAAGGCCAGATCCTTTTCCTCTGCCAGAGTTTGATACTGCTGGCGGAACGCGTCCGTATAGGCGCGCCCGTAGTTGGGCGGGATCTCGATGCCCACCAGCAGAACCCTCGCACCGTCGGCGCGGATGCGTTCAACCATGCTGGTGAGATTGGCGTGGATGGTAGCCGGGTCCTTGCCACGCAGCCCGTCATTGCCGCCGAGTTCCAGGATGACCAGCTCCGGGGACTGGGACTCCAGCATCCGGTCGATCCGCCGCAGCCCGCCGTCAGTGGTTTCGCCGCTGATGCTGGCATTGACCACGTCCCATTCCGGCGCCTCCTGCGTCATGCGCTCCTCCAGCAGGCTGACCCAGCCGTCCTCTTCAGCCATGCCGTAGGCCGCGCTCAGGCTGTCGCCGTAGACCACCAGGGTGTTCGCCTGGGCCAGCACGGGCAGGAGGGCAGCCATAAGAACCAGCGTCATGGCCCGCAGGAATGAACCGGGCAGGCTTTCGCGCGTATCAAGTGAGGGTATACCGCGCCAAGTGTGGCGATTAGGATTCACAGCTGTCATAGACCAACCGGAGACCATGGGTGAGTGAGGCAACTGACGCAATCATAAGGGCACAGGACCTGAGTCACCAGGTGGAAGTGGGGGCGGAGACGCTGACCCTTCTCAGTGACATCAACCTCAGCGTCGCCGCAGGGGAGTCGGTGGCCATCCTGGGCCGCTCCGGTTCGGGCAAGACCACGCTGCTGGGCCTCCTGGCGGGGCTGGACCTGCCCTCTTCAGGAACCGTGGATCTTGCCGGTGAGCGCATCAGTGCCATGGATGAGGACAGTCGGGCCCGGCATCGCGCCAACCGGGTGGGCTTCGTGTTCCAGTCATTCCAGCTGCTGCCCACCCTGAGTGCCCTGGAAAACGTTCTGCTGCCGCTGGAACTCGGTGATGTACGTGATGCCTCGGGCAGGGCAAAGGAACTGCTGGAGCGTGTGGGGCTGGGCGAGCGCCTGGGCCACACCCCCCGTCAGCTTTCAGGGGGTGAACAGCAGCGCGTGGCGATTGCGCGGGCCTTTGCCGCCAACCCGGCGGTGCTGTTTGCCGATGAGCCCACGGGTAATCTGGACACGACCACGGGGCAGCAGATTGCAGACCTGCTGATGGCGCTCAACGCTGAGCAGGGCACCACCCTGGTGCTGGTGACCCACGACGAGGAGCTGGCCGGGCGCTGCAACAGGCGCATCCGAATGGACGGTGGCAGGCTGCTCGACGCAGCCACGGAGCCTTCCTTATGAGCGGTCTTCACCGGCTCGGGTGGCTCTCGCGGCGGGACTGGCGCCAGCGGGATGTGCGGGTGATGCTGGCCTCGCTCATGGTGGCCGTGGGAATTGTGGCAACCATTGGACTGTTTGCTGACCATCTGCAGCGCACCATCATGACCTCGGCCACCAGCTTCCTGGCCGCGGACCGTCAGCTGGCGTCCTCCCATCCACTGCCGGAGGCTTTCCGGAGCGAGGCGGAGAACAGGGGGCTGGCCACCGCCCGCCAGATCGCGTTTGCCACCATGCTCCAGGGTGGGGAGGGCATGGAACTGGTACGCGTGCGGGCGGTGGATGGCGACTACCCCCTGCGCGGTGAGGTTGAGATCCAGGACGCGCCCGGCGAACCGCGCCGTATGGTGGGTCATGGCCCGCAGGAAGGTGGGATATGGGTGAACTCGCGCCTTCTCCGGCTTCTGGATGTGGCCCCCGGAGACCGCGTCGGCGTCGGCGACGTGCGCCTGCGTATTACCGGTGTTCTGGTGCGCTCCCCGGATGCGGGTTTTGACCTGGCAGCACTGGCGCCGAGGGTGATGATGCATCACGCGGATGTTGAGGCGGCCGGGGTGGTGCAGCCGGGCAGCCGCGTGACCTATCGGGACCTTTACGCCGGTACGGAGTCGCAGCTCAGCGGTTTCCATGAATGGCTGCAACCCCGGCTCAGGGAAGGGCAGCGCTGGCGCAGTGTAGAGGATGGCCAGGCTGGTGTCTCGGATGCGCTGGACCGGGCGGAGCGTTTCCTGCTGCTGGGCGGGAGTCTGGCAGTGCTTCTGGCGGCGGTCGCGGTGGCCGTTGCCAGCCGCCAGTATGCTCTGGGCCAGCGCGACACGGTCGCATTGCTCAAGACCCTGGGGCTGGACGGACGTACCATCGGCCGGCTCTACCTTTTGCGTCTGGGGCTCTGGGGTGTGGTCGGTACAGGCCTCGGCCTGTTGCTCGCGTTGCCGCTGTTCGCGGTTCTGGCCCATATCGCCAACCGCTTTCTCGAGGAGCCGGTGGCCTGGCAGGTGAGCCCGACGGCACTGCTGCCGGCGCTGGTCACCGCCTTCGTGGCCCTGTTCGCCTTTGCCTGGCCGCCCATCCGGCGCCTTCGTGGCGTTACCGCCATGCAGGTGCTGCGGGCGGCACCGGGGGAACAGGGACGCTGGGTAGTACTGGACCTGACGGTTGCGGTGGTCGCCATATTCGGTCTGCTGTGGTTCTACAGCGGTGAAGTCTGGCTGGTGCTGGCGCTGCTGGGGGGGCTGGCTGCGTTGCTGGCGGTGCTGACACTGCTTTCCGCAGGCATCGTCAGCATTCTCGGGCGCATCCGGGGCGGCAATCGCGCCTGGCGTCTGGCACTGGTGGCGCTGTACCGCCACCGGCGCTCCGGGCTGGCCCAGATGTCGGTCTTTGCCATGGTTCTGATGCTGGCGGCGACACTCTTCCTGACCCGCTCCGCGTTGCTGGAGGACTGGCACCGCCAGCTTCCGGAAGATGCGCCCAACCATTTCCTGATCAATATCGCGCCGGAAAAAGTGGAGGCCGTGGGCGACTTCCTCGAAGCGCATGGCATGAGCTTTGAGGCCCTGTACCCCATGGTCCGGGGCCGGCTGGTGCGGATCAATGGCGAGCCGGTGCGCCAGGCCGTCTCCAAACACGACGAGATCGGCGCTCTGAACCGGGACCTGAACCTGACCTGGATGGCAGAGCTGCCTTCGGACAACCGTCTGCAGCGGGGGCAGTGGTGGGATGACACCGGTGGCGAGGGCGTCTCGGTTGAGGCTGAGCTGTTCGAGGAAATGGGGCTGTCGATGGGCGATGAGCTGACGTTCCGGATCGGGGGACAGCAGGTCACGGCGCCGGTACGCAGTGTGCGCAGTGTGCAGTGGGAGAGCATGCGGCCGAACTTCTTCATGGTGTTCGCGCCGGGCAAGCTGGATAACCTCTCTGCCACCTGGCTGACCAGCTTCCACCTGGAGGAGGGGCGCAAGGATCTGCTCAATGAGCTGGGTCGGCAGTTTCCGGCAGTGTCGATCCTGGAGGTGGACCACTTCATCGAGCGCATCCGGAGCATCATCGCCCAGGTGACACGGGCCATGGAGGCCCTGTTGAGCATGATCCTGGTGTCAGCGCTGCTGGTGATGGCGGCCGTGGTCAGTGCCACCCTGGGCGCACGCCAGCGCGAGGGCGCCCTTCTGCGGACTCTGGGCGCGCGGCGGGGGTTGCTGGTGGGGAGCAGCATGCTGGAGTTCGCACTCATGGGGTTGATCGCAGGGTTTCTCGGGGTGCTGGCAGCGGAGCTGGCAGTGTGGGCGCTGCAGTACCGGCTGTTCGAGGGCAGCTTCCGGCTGCACGCGGAGCTCTGGCTGGTGCTTCCGGCGGTCAGCGCTCTGGTCCTGGCCCTGATGGGGCGCTGGCAGCTGTCACCGGTGCTTAACGTCTCGCCCATGCTGCTGTTACGCCGACTGGAAGACTGAGCCCGTGGAAAAACGGCGGGCGAGCCTGCATACTATCAGGGTTCCTATCCCCAAATTCCCGGAGGGAGAGATTCGATGAACAACGAGCAGCTTCAGGCTCTGAAGGAGAAATACGTTGCCGCTGGCGGTGCCAGCCCCAACAAGCAGTTCGCCGATCACGCGGAAAACGCCGTGCTCTGGGACGCGGACGGCAAGCGCATGATTGACTTTGCCGGGGGCATCGGCGTCCTCAACCTGGGGCATCGCCATCCCCGGGTGGTTGAAGCGGTCAAGGGCCAGCTCGACAAGCTGATGCATACCTGCCAGACCGTCATGCCCTACGCTCCCTACGTGCAGCTGGCCGAGAAGCTGAGCAACATCGTGCCGGTGCGCGGCCATGGCAAGGTCTTTCTGGCCAACTCCGGAGCCGAAGCCCTGGAAAACGCCGTCAAGATCGCGCGCTCCAGTACTGGGCGCAGCAACGTCATCTGCTTTACCGGCGGCTATCACGGTCGGACCTTCATGACCATGGCGATGAACGGCAAGGTCCACCCCTACCAGACCGATTTCGGCCCCATGCCGGGTGGTGTCTTCCGGGCGCCCTATCCAGTGCCCTATCACGGTGTGAGCGAGGAAGAAGCCCTACGCGGCCTCGAGGCCACCTTCAAGGCGGACTCCGCGCCCCAGCACACTGCTGCCATCGTTATTGAGCCGGTTCTGGGCGAGGGCGGTTTCTACGCCGCGTCGCCGGAGTTCCTGCAGAAGATCCGCTCCATCTGTGATGAGCACGGTATCCGCATGATCGTGGACGAGGTCCAGTCCGGTTTCGGCCGTACCGGCAAGATGTTCGCCATCGAGCACAGTGGTGTTGAGCCGGACATGATGACCATGGCCAAGAGCATGGCCGACGGCATGCCGATCTCCGCCGTGGTGGGAACCGACCACATCATGGACAGCTCCGGCGGCAACTCCCTGGGGGGCACCTACACCGGTAACCCCCTGGCGTGCGCGGCGGCCAACGCGGCTATTGATGTGTTTGAGGAAGAGGACATCCTTGGCAAGAGCCGTGCCCTGGGCGCGCGCCTCGAGGAGCGCTTCAACGACTGGCACCGCCGTTTCCCGCACGTGGACAACGTGCGCCGTGTCGGCGCCATGGCAGCTTTCGAACTGGTGAAGAGCCGCGACAGCCACGAGCCTGATGCCGAGATGGCGGCTGCCATCGTGGGCAAGGTCAAGGAGAAGGGCCTGATCCTGTTGAGCTGTGGCATGTATGGCAACACGCTGCGGTTCCTGATGCCGGTGACCATTGAGAACGAGGTTCTCGAGGAAGGTCTGGGCATGATCGAGGAGGCGCTGGCCGAAGTTCACGGCTGAGCACCTGCTCCAGGATCGTAAAAAAGGGGCTCCCACGGGAGCCCCTTTGTCGTTGCGGATCCTGTGCCCGCGTTACTCCACTTCGATCCGCCGCGAACTTCCGGCCTGTTCCGGATCACGGCCAATGGTGATGGTCAGTACACCGTTGCGGAACTTCGCCCGGAGGTCATCGGCTCTGGCGTCCGCGGGGAGATCCAGGATCCGCTGGAAGGCGCCGTAGCGGCGCTCGACGAAATGGTAGTTGTCGTCGCTGTCGTCCCGTTCCTGTTGTTTCTCACCCCGGATGACGAGGGCGTCACCCTCCAACTCGACTTTCACGTCATCCTTTTCAACACCGGGCATATCCACGTGCAGTGTGTAGTGTCTGTCGCTCTCCTTGATGTCCACCGACGGCCGGAAGAAATCCTCCGTGATGCCGCCACCCAGCGCTGGCCACTGGGAAAGGCCGAACTGGCGGTAGAAATCATCAAAGAGCCGGTCCATCCGGTCGTGCAGGCTTGTGACCGGATCACTGCTTACGGGCTGTGACCCGCCTTCCCGGGTGGCCGGTACAGCGTTCATGTTCTGTTGTTCACGGGCCTGCTCCTGTTCCTTGCGGAACCAGTTCCACGGGGAGATCTTTTTCAGGTCCATAGCATCACCTCCTCCGGTAGATTCATCATGACCTTCTATTCCTTTAGATGTGGGGCGGAAACGGTGGTTTCAAGAGGCGGCCTGTACACCCGCCGCCTCAGCGGTTAAGGTTTCAGACCGTCTTGTAACGCCACTCACTGGGCACCGCAGGAGGATTCCGTGACAAGCTGGCTGATGGCATTGATGGCGTTCGCCGTCTTTTTCCTGGGTTACCGCTATTATTCCCGTTTTCTTGCTGAACGGCTTTTTCAGCTGAGCCCGGACTACCGGACTCCGGCGCGTCGCTATGAAGACAGTGTGGATTTCGTCCCGACCAACAAGTTCATCCTCTGGGGCCATCACTTCACGTCCGTGGCGGGTGCCGCGCCCATCATCGGGCCCGCCATTGCGATGATCTGGGGCTGGGGGCCGGCCCTCGCGTGGGTGTTGATCGGCACGGTGTTCATGGCCGGCATCCATGACTTCGGTACGCTCTGGGCATCCGTCCGCAACCGGGGCCAGTCGGTGGGTGTGATTGCCCGCAATGTCATCAGCCCGCGTGCGCTGATGCTGTTCCTTCTGATCATCTTCTTCCTGCTGTTGATGGTGAATGCGGTCTTTGCCGTGGCCATCGGCACGCTGTTCTCCACCTTCCCGGAGAGTGTGCTGCCGTACTGGCTGCAGATTCCGATCGCCATCACCATCGGTGTCCTGGTCTATCGTCGCAACTGGCACATCCTGATGCCGTCGCTGGCTGGGCTCATCCTGCTGCTGTTCCTGGTCTACGCCGGCACACTCGCACCGCTGGGGCTGCCCGAGCAGATGGGGGGCTATTCCAGCACCGCCTGGTGGGTGCTGATCATGCTGGGTTACGGCGCTATTGCCTCGCGCCTGCCGGTCTGGCTGCTGCTTCAGCCCAGGGACTTCATCAACTCGCATCTGCTGTTCATCTGCCTCGCGCTGGTCTATCTGGGGGTGTTCATCGGGCAGCCCGAGATTGTTGCGCCGATGTACAACACGGCCGTTCCCGATGATGCGCCACCGCTGCTGCCGCTGCTGTTCGTGACCATCGCCTGTGGTGCGATTTCCGGGTTCCACGGTCTGGTCAGTTCCGGTACCTCCTCCAAACAGCTGGCGCACGAGACGGATGCCCGGTTCGTGGGCTACCTGGGGTCCACAGGCGAGGGGCTGCTGGCGGTTGCGGCCATCCTGGCAACGGCTGCCGGCTTTGCCACCGTTGGGGACTGGAACGAGCATTACGGTTCATGGGCCGAGGCCAGCAGCCAGGGGATTGCGGCTTTCGTGGAAGGGGCCGGTAACCATGTGAACCAGCTTGGTATTCCCGTGGAAGTGGCGACCACCTTCATGTCCATGATGGTGGTGGCATTCGCTGCGACCACCCTGGATACCAGCATGCGCCTGCAGCGGTTCATCCTGGGTGAAATCGGTCGCCAGTACCGGATGCCAGCCCTGGGCAACATCAACTTTGCGACCGTTCTGGTTTTCCTGAGCTGTGCTGCGTTGGCGTTCTTCGCCGATCCCTCGAATCCAGGGGCCGGGGGTATGGTGCTCTGGCCGCTGTTCGGCACCACCAACCAGCTCACAGCCGGACTGTCGCTGCTGGTCCTGACGCTCATCCTCTGGCACCTGAAGCGTCCCATCATCTACAGCCTGGTGCCGTTCCTGTTTGTGGGCGTGATGACCATCTGGAGCATGATCATCAATATCGGCACCTACCTGCGGGAGGGCAACATGCTGCTGGTGGTGATCGGTGGTTTGATCTTCGTGCTCAACATCTGGCTGATTCTGGAAGGGCTCAACGCGGTGCGCCAGAAGCGCGATCCCTCCGAACTGCTGGATACGGACAATGATTAGGGAAGGGCTGCGGCGCCTGTTCGCGTTCTACGACGAGATGTACCAGGCGCCGTATCGCCGGATTGAACGCCGTGCCCAGCGCCGCAGGGACGATCTGTTCCGGCTCATGGTGCTGTCCGAGTCACTGGGCGTGCCCAATCCCGCGGCCTTCTACACCCTTGAACTGGTGCCCTTCATGCTGGAGGACTTCCATGAATGGCACCAGCGCATGGGGATGGAGCATTCCCCGCTGGAGGGCTTCCGTTGCTGCTAGGGCGCCTCTTCGGCCGTAAAGCCGCACCGGTGGATACCGGCGAGGGCGCGCGGCTGGTGTTCTTCGGTGGCAAGGGGGGCGTGGGCAAGACCACCTGTGCTTCCGCTTATGCCCTTGCCAGGGGGCGTGAAGGGGAAAGGGTGCTGGTCATTTCCACGGATCCGGCCCACTCCCTGGGGGATCTATGGTTGGTCTCCCTGGGACCATCGCCCAAGCGGGTAGCCGAAGGCGTGGAAGCGCTGGAGCTGGATCCTGCTAAGGCCCTTGAGAATTACATCAGCCAGGTGCGTGAGAACCTGCGCGACCTGGCCAGCCCGGAGGTGCGCGAGGCGGCGGAACGCCAGGCCTCGCTTGCGGCCGGGGCCCCGGGGGCCGAGGAGGCGGCCCTGCTGGATGAACTGGTGCGCCTGACCCTTGGGAATGAGAGCCGGTACGACCGGATCGTGTTCGATACCGCGCCCACGGGCCATACGCTTCAACTGTTGCAGTTGCCGGAGGTCATGCGCACCTGGACGGAGGCGCTGCTGGAAAAACGCCGGGAGGCGGTGGATACCAGCAGTGCGCTGCAGGGGTCGGAGGGAAGCCCCGAAGATCGGGCCGCGCGGATTCTGGCGGAGCGCCGGGATCGCTACATGGCGATGCGGGATCGCCTGAGGGATCCGAATCGGACCCGCTTCATTCCGGTCCTTAATCCGGATCGCCTGTCACGGGAGGAAACCCGTCGCATGGTGGCGACCCTGGAAGAGGTGAATGTCCGGGTGGATACGCTCATCCTCAACCGGGTCCTGCCTGAAAGCGCGGACGGCGATTTTGCCCGCCGGCGCCGCGAGTCCGAAGCGGATCACATCGCGGCGACACGTCAGGCCTTTCCCGGCATGACCCTGATCCAGCTGCCCCTGAATGCGGCTGACGTGAGCCGTGACCAGGGGCTTGAGGAACTGGCCGGGGCGCTTTAGGCCCAGGCCTTTTCCAGCACCGCACGGGCATCCTCGAGCGAGGCTTCCTTCGGATTGAACATGATGGAGCCGTCGTCGATGGTCATCTGCGCAATCCGGTCCAGCTGGCTCTTCTCGACCTTGCCGGCTTCCTGGAGGGTGCGCGGCAGCCCACAGTGGCGATGGAGGTCGTCACGCAGCTTGCGGATGGTCGCAATGGACTCCTCGGCACGCTGGCTCTTGGGCGTCATGGCGTAGATCTCGGGGCCGGCCAGGTGCAGCAGCAGCTCGCTCAGCGGCTCACGGATCTCTTCCAGGTTGTATTCCAGCACGTAGGGCAGGAACAGGCTCATGCACAGCCCGTGGGGCAGGTGGCAGGCCGCGCCCAGTGAGTGGCCAAGGGCATGGACCAGACCAACCATGGAGTTCGAGAAGGCAATCCCCGCCATGGTGGAGGCCTGGGCCAGCTCCAGGCGGCGCTCGGCGTCGTCCGGCTTTTCCATGACCTTGAGCAGGTTGTTGCTGATCTTCCTGATGGCTGCCGCCGCGTAGGCGTCACTCAGCGGGTTCTTGGCGAGACAGGTGAAGGCCTCCACCGAGTGGGTCATGGCATCCATACCCGTGGCCGCCGTGATCTGCGGGGGCAGGGTGAGCGTCATGCGCGGATCGAGCACCGCCGCGTCCGGAAGCATGAAGCCGGAGGCAAAGGGCAGCTTGACCTCTTTCTCGGTATCCGCGATCACGGCCACGTTGGTGACCTCGGAACCCGTGCCGGCCGTGGTCGGGATCACGAAGAATGGCTTGAGCGGGCGCTTGAGCACGCCGGAACCGGCGTACTGGGCAATGTCATCACCGCCTTCGGAGACCAGGATGTTCACCGCCTTGGCCGTGTCGATTGGCGAGCCGCCGCCGATGGCGAGAATCCCGTCGCACTTCTGTTTGCGGTATTCCTTCGCGATCGCAGTGACCGTCTGCTTGGAGGAGTCAGCGGGCACGTCGTCATAGACTACGGTGATGTCCATGCCGCCTTCCTCGCAGGCAGCCAGGACCTTGTCCAGAAGGCCTGCGTTACGCACTCCCTTGTCGGTGACCACCATGGGCCGCTCCACAGCGCGGGAGCTGAACTCGTAGGGCAGGTGTTCGAGTGCTGCCTGGCCGGCGATGACCTTGACCGGGCAGAAGAATTCGTAATAGCTCATGATGACCTCACCGTGTCCACAAAATTCATTGCCACTTTCAGATAGATGCGGGCCGCGCTGAAGACTTTCTCAGGCAGGCCCAGATTATCCGGGTATTCCTTGACCGCGCGGGAGGCAACCAGCCGCGGCAGGATGAAGGTCTCGAGGCGGTTGAGTACACGCGTCATGCGCACCGCGTAGCCCAGGTCGCCATCCACCAGCATGCGGTCATTGGCGAAGGACTGGGCGGTTTTCTCCTGGAACGACAGGACCAGAAAAGCGTGATGCAGGTGCTTGAACTGGATGCTCAGGTCGGGCCTCTGGGCCACGCTGCCGCCCAGATACTGGAGGCTGCCGTCGCGCTGCTTGCGGATGAACAAAGCCGGGCCCTTCGGCATGACCTGCATCGAGAAGAGGAAGCCATCCGGAAGGACGGCCACTTCGCCACGGACTTCATCGTCCACCTGGCTGATCGCTTCCAGCGAGCGGCCAACAACATCCAGCATCAGCTGGACATAGGTACGCTTGGCCTGGGAGGCCAAGGGTCTCAGACGTTCTCGGATCATGATGGTCGATTCCCTGCGTAGAAAGCGGTTTCGCGTTGAACGTGATAGGCTACGCCACCGTGCGCAGGCCCACCTGAATTGTCCGACGCCTTTTGTACCACAGCGCCGGAACCGATGACAGGGTGGCAGGTTATCCAGAACGGGAGGACATGGCATTGGCACAAACGGCACCCGCACCCATTCCCGGATTGCAGTACTGGGAGCGCCGCACGTCCGCGGGCCATCTCGTCACAGGCTGGCACTCACAACCCAGTGGCCGACCGGTGGTGCACTTCATCCATGGCAACGGCTACAACAGCCTGGTCTATCTGCCCCTCCTGGAGCGCCTTGCCGAGGACTATGACCTGTTCCTGAGCGACGTCCAGGGCCATGGCGCCAGTGAAGAGAACGGTGAATTTCTGGGCTGGAACCGGACCTCCGAGCTGTGTGAGGAAACCTGGCAGGCATTCGCCCATCTCTGGGAAGGGCAGCCCCATTACGCCATGGGCCACAGCTTCGGCGGCATCATGAGCCTGTTGATGATGGAGCGGGATCCGGCCCTCTTCGACCGCGCCGTCCTTCTGGACCCGATTATCTTCTCCAGGCGGATGCTGTGGGTGATGCGCATTGGTACCTGGCTTGGACTCTGGCAGAACAATGGCTTCTCGAAGAAGACACGGCAGCGCCGGCGTGAGTGGCCGGATCGTGCCACCGCGCTGGAAAGCCTGGAAGGGCGAGGCATGTTCCGGGGCTGGACTCCGGAAGCGCTCCGGGCCTACGTGGACCATGCGCTGATCGAGCAGGACGGCCAGGTGGTGCTGCGGTGTCCGCCAGAGGTGGAGGCGGCGATTTTTGCCGGCTATCCACGTGGACTGTGGCGGGCCATGAAGCGCTTGCGCACCCCCAGCCATGTGATCCATGGCGAGAGTACCTACGACTTCGTGCGCGACTCCGTTGCACAATGGGTCACACTCAACCGGAACGTGAGTGCCGAGACACTGCCCGGGGGGCACTGCTTTATGCAGCAGGCCCCGGGAACCGCGGCCGAAAAGGTGCGCGCAGCGCTAGCCGCCGCTCAGTGACTCCAGCCTCTGGCGGGCAATATCGCCAATCCTGCCTTCGCCCTGGGCGGCCTTCTGGTAGTACTGGCGGGCCTCGCTGGTACGCCCCTGGCCGGAAATCGCATCGCCGAGCCCAAGGTAGGCGATGCTGGTGGGCACGACCTCCAGCGAGGCCTTGAAGTCCTTCTCCGCGGCGTCAAAGTTGTCCAGCTCCTCATGGGCCAGACCCCGTCCGATGCGGTAACTGAACATCTCCGGGTAGAGCTCCACCGCCCGGTTGTAGTCCGCCAGTGCGGACTCGGTCTGACCCTGCTGCATCCGGATGTCGGCGCGCAGTTCCCGGAACGCGGCCTCGTCTGGAACCTGCTTTATGGCCTGCTCCAGCAGAGCCAGAGCCTTCTCGGACTCCCCTTCGCCGGCGGCCTTACGGGCCCGGTCGTAGGCTTCGTAGGCATCCGCATCCTCGCGTAGTCCGGCCATCATGCGCTGATAGCGTTCTTCCCCGAAGGTGCCTTCGCGCCCCAGTTCATCAGCAATCCGGCGGTTGGCCTCGACGCGCTCCTGGGACGGTGGGTGGGAACGGAAAAGCCCGGTTACGAAGTTGCTCTGCTCGTTCTTCGACAGACGCACGAAGACCTCCTGGAGCTGGACGGCGGCTTCCGGGTTGTAGCCGGCCTCGGCCATGTACTGCATGCCGTAGCGGTCGGATTCCAGCTCGTGGCTGCGGCTGTACTGCGCCATGATCAGCTGCGAGCCAAGGGCGGCGCCGCCCATGATCAGCCCGGCGTATTCATTGCCGTTCAGCGCCAGACCCAGGCCTATACCGGCCACCCCCAGGTTGATGAGGGTGCCGCGCTGCATGCGCTGCGCACTGTGGCGGGCTGCCGCGTGTACGATCTCGTGCCCCATGACGGCTGCCAGCTGGGCTTCGTTCTCAAGCTCCGTGAGCAGGCCCCGGTTGATCGCGATCTTGCCTCCGGGCAGGGCCCAGGCGTTGGGTACGCCGCTGTTGATCACGGTGAACTCGTAGGGGAGGTCGGGGCGGTCGCTGACGTCCGCCAGGGACTGGCCCACCTCGGACACGTAGTTGTTGAGTTTCTCGCCCCGGTAGTAGCGCCCGCCCTGGGTCTGGATGGTGGGCTGGTACTGCTCCCTGCCGATCTGGAGCTCATCGGACTCAGAGACCAGGCGCAGCTCACGCTCACCGGTGACGGGATTGACACCACAGCCGCCCACGAGAAGGGTTGTGAGGATCAGGGCCGGAAGGGCATGAAGGTGTTTCAGGCGCCGCATGGGTCAGGGTACCTCGTCTGTGAAAGGGAGTCAGTTTCCGTTATAGTGCGCCGGATTCCACGCAGATTGCAAAGCCGCCATGAATGATGAAACCCTGCTCGCACGGGTCTCGCGCTTCATCGGGACCCTGCGTCACTGCCAGCATCTGGGTATCCGGGCTGTATCCGCCACGGAGAATGAGCTGGTCGTTGAACTGCCTTATTCCGATGCCATTGTAGGCAACCCGGAGACCGGGGTGATCCACGGCGGGGCGATCACCACGCTCATGGATACCGCCTCCGGTACGGTGGTGATCTGCGCGCTGCCGGAGTTCGAGCTCTGCCCTACACTCGATCTGCGGGTGGACTACATGCGGGCGGCTGAGCCGGGGCATCCGGTGTACGCACGGGCACGGGCCTACCGGGTAACCAGTAATATCGTCTTTACCCGCTGTGAGACCTTCCAGGAGGATCCGGAGCAGACCATTGCCCACTGTGTGGGAACCTTCATGCGGATCGGCCCGGAAGCCACGCCCAAGGCCTACCGTGACCTGATCACGGGAGGGTATGACGAATGAGCCTGTCCGGTGAGATGCGCAGTGCCCTGGAGGCCGGGGATTACCAGGCCCTGATCCAGGCCGTGCCCTACGCCCGAACCCTGGGCATGGAATGCGAGACCTTCGGGGAGGAGGTGGTTTTCCACCTGCCCCGCAGCGATGACAACCTCGGCAATCCCATCCTGCCTGCCATCCATGGTGGCGTGATTGGTGGCTTCCTTGAGATGTCCGCCATGATCTCGCTCATGATGTCCCAGGAGACCCCCAGGCTGCCACGGATCGTGGACTTTTCCCTCGACTATCTGCGTGCCGGGCTGGACCGGGATACCTTCTGCGAGTGCCACCTGACCCGCCAGGGCAACCGGGTGGCGAACGTGATCGTGACCGCGTGGCAGCAGTCCCGGCGTAAGCCCATTGCGACGGCACGCGCGCACTTCATCATGGATTGACCCCGAAACCTGAACCTGTAGGAGCTTGCTTTGCAAGCGATATCGCGAGCAAGGCTCGCTCCCACGGTAATATCGCTTGCAAGCAAGCTCCTACAGGTTGACGACACCCCTTGAAATCCGGCGCACTGCCCCAAAATTGCTAGCTGACAACAGGTTCAAGCAGGCAACAACCATCAAGGAGTGCGGCGCATCATGACTGCCGAAGCACAGAAAGAAACCCTCGGCTTCCAGACCGAGGTCAAACAGCTCCTCAACATCGTTATCAATTCCCTGTACTCCAACCGGGAAGTCTTCCTGCGGGAGCTGATCTCCAATGCCTCCGACGCTGAGGACAAGCTCCGCTTCGAGGCCCTGTCCAATAATCAGCTTCTGGAGGAAGACCCGGATCTGGCGATTCATCTGAGCTACGATTCAGAGGCTGGCACCATCACCATCCGGGATAACGGCATCGGTATGACCCGGGGCGAGGTGATCGAGAACCTGGGCACCATCGCCAAGTCCGGTACCTCGGACTTCCTCAACCAGCTCACTGGTGACCAGCAGAAGGACGCCAAGCTCATTGGTCAGTTTGGTGTGGGCTTCTATTCGTCCTTCATCGTTGCCGACCAGGTGGAAGTGACCACCCGCAAGGCTGGGACGGGCTCCTCTGAAGGCGTGCACTGGGTCTCCAGTGGCGACGGTCAGTTCACCATTGAGCCTGTTGAAAACGCGCTGCGGGGGACAACCGTGGTCCTGCACCTGCGTGAGGATGCGAAGGATTTCGCGGACGGCCACCGTCTGCGCCATCTGGTGAAGAAGTACTCCGATCATATTTCGTTCCCGGTCCGCATGCCCCCGGAGCCGACCGGTGAAGAGGACGAGAACCAGGAGGACAAGCCCGCCGAGGAGACCGTCAACGAGGCAACGGCCCTGTGGACCCGGCCGCGTAATGAGGTTTCCGAGGACGAGTACAAAGCGTTCTACAAGCACATCGCGCATGACTTCGAGGACCCGCTGACCTGGTCCCACAACCGGGTGGAAGGCTCGCTGGACTACACCAGCCTGCTCTACATTCCGGGCCGGGCGCCGTTCGACCTTTACAACCGGGAAGCCTCACGTGGCCTGAAGCTGTACGTGCAGCGCGTTTTCATCATGGACGACGCCGAGCAGTTCCTGCCGCTGTACCTGCGCTTCGTGCGCGGCGTGATCGACAGCAATGACCTCTCGCTGAACGTCTCGCGGGAGATCCTGCAGAACGACAGCACCGTTGAGAGCATCCGCACGGCGCTGACCAAGCGGGTGCTGGACATGCTCAAGAAGCTGGCCAACAACGACCCGGAGAAGTATCAGCAGTTCTGGGACCAGTTCGGTCAGGTACTCAAGGAAGGGCCCGCGGAAGACTTCGGCAACCGCGAGAAGGTCGCGCCGCTGCTGCGGTTCGCCTCCACCCATACCGGCGAGCCCACGCAGAACGTGTCGCTGGATGACTACGTGGCCCGCATGAAGGAAGGCCAGGAGAAGATCTACTTCCTGACATCGGACTCCCACCAGGCGGCCAAGGCGAGCCCGCACCTGGAGATCTTCCGCAAGAAGGGCATTGAGGTGCTGCTGCTGTCGGATCGCATCGATGAATGGATGATGGGGTACCTCAGCGAGTATGAGGGCAAGCACCTGCAGGACATCTCCCGTGGCGAACTGGACCTGGACGAGGTCGAGTCCGAAGAGGAGAAGAAGGAGCAGGAGCAGGCCTCCGAAGAGCACAAGGACCTGGTCGAGCGTATCCAGAAGGTGCTGTCCGACCGGGTGAAGGAAGTGAAGGTGACCAAGCGCCTGACCGAGTCACCGGCTTGCCTGGTGGTTGGCGATTACGACATGGGCCAGCAGATGCGCAAGATCATGGAAGCCGCCGGCCAGCCGCTTCCGGATTCCAAGCCCATCTTTGAGATCAACGTGGATCATCCATTGCTGCAGCGGCTTGAGAAGGAGCAGGGCGAGGAGCGGTTCTCGGATCTGACCCAGGTGATCTTTGATCAGGCGACACTCGCCAGCGGTCAGGAGATCGAGGATCCGGGCACCTATGTATCCCGCCTCAACCGTCTGCTTCTGGAACTCGCGGAGTAAGCGGGAGGACGTATGGCCGGAGAGTCAGTGGTCGTGGATGTGGTGATCCATCGGGATGACTGGCTCCGGGTCTATGAAGGGACCGCCTGGCGCGTCTGGGTCAAGGCGCGTGACGGGCGGTCCGTCGTCTTTCCTGCCCGTATCCTTCAGCGCTGGATGGAGCATGACGGTGTCTTCGGCACGTTCATGATCCACTACGATGGCGAGGGTAAATTCCACTCTGTTGCAAAAATCGGCGACGTTCCGCGGAACACACCGGCTTCCCCGATCGGCTGAACGGAACTGAACTGAACCGGAATCCGCCCTCACCGAGGGTCAGCGATTGACGTGGAAGTGCTGTTCCAGCGCATCAAATACCCGTTCCGGGTACCACACCTTGCCGACGCTGCCGTTGTAGCGGGCCAGCGCCTTTGCGAGGTTCCCGTCTTCCTTTTCCAGGTAGTGCGCCAGAATGGTGGTGCCGTAGACCAGGTTGGTTTCCACCTTGGTGAGGTTGTCCTCGGGGCGGCCGATCTCCTTTTTCCAGAAGGGCATGACCTGCATCAGGCCCTGGGCGCCAACCGGGGAGATGGCGAACCGGTCGAAACCGCTTTCCACCTGGATCACTGCGAGGACGACTTCCGGGGAAAGGCCGCGTCGGCTGGCTTCCCGATGCACCAGCCGGAGAATGCGCAGGCGGCGGTCGTGGTTATCCAGCCAGCGTTCGGTGCGGCCGGACATATCCACAAGCCAGACCTCGGCGTCGAAGCGGTCGTCGAAACTGTCCGCGGCATTCACAGCCTCGCGGAGTTTGGACCGCAGTTCCGGATCCGGTTGGCTGGTGGCGGCATGGATCGGGCTCGCCAGCAACAGGGCAAGCCCGAGTACAGCGATGCTGACGGCGGTGCGCATATTCCGGAGTCTAGTCCGCGATCACCCTGGCCGCCAGGAAGCGGATGATGTCATCCGCCGCCACATCCTGTTTGTCCGCGTCGGTGCGGCCCTTGTATTCAAGGGTGCCGGCTTCCAGGCCGCGGTCACTGATGACCACTCTGTGGGGTATGCCGATCAGCTCCATGTCCGCGAACTTCACCCCCGGGCGCTCTTTGCGGTCATCCAGCAGCACGTCATAGCCGGTCTGGCGCAGCTGGTCATAGAGCTTCTCCGCGGCCTGTGCCACGCGCTCGGACTTGTGCCCGTTGAGCGTGACAATGGCGATCTCGAAGGGGGCGATGGCGGTGGGCCAGGTGATGCCGCTGTCGTCGTGGTTCTGCTCGATGGCGGCCGCCACCAGGCGGGAAACCCCAATGCCGTAGCAGCCCATGTCCATGTGCACGGACTTGCCGTTTTCATCCAGAACGGTGGCGTTCATGGCCTCGCTGTACTTGCGGCCCAGTTTGAACACATGGCCTACCTCAATGCCACGCTGGATGCCAAGTACGCCATGGCCGTCCGGGCTGGGATCGCCTTCCTCAACCTCGCGCAGGTCGGCGGCCTCGCCCAGGGCAACATCGCGGTCCCAGTTCACGCCGGTCAGGTGGTAGCCGGTACGGTTGGCGCCACACACAAAATCCGCGAGATGGGCCGCGGCGTGATCCACGATCATGGGAACCCTGAGGCCCACAGGGCCGATGGAGCCGGCGTCGACGCCCAGCGCCTTACGGATCTCCTCATCACTGGCCATGGTCAGCGGCTCGGCAACGTCCGCACGCCGCTCCGCCTTGAGGTCGTTCAGGGTATGGTCACCGCGCAGTACCAGTGCCACCAGTGGCTGCTCGTTGCTGTCCTCATCCTTCGGGGCATGGACCAGCAGGGTCTTGAGGACCCGGTCCGGCGTTGTGTTCAGGTAGCCGGCCACCTGTTCGATGGTGTTCTGGTCCGGGGTGGCCACTTCCTGCATGGCTTCGGTGGCGGTGGGGCGCTCACCTTCCGGCGCCAGGGCTTCGGCCAGCTCGGTGTTGGCGGCGTAGTCGCTGTCCGAGCTGAAGGCAATGGCGTCTTCGCCGGAGCTGGCCAGCACGTGGAACTCCTGGGACTTGCTGCCGCCGATGGCGCCGGAGTCCGCCTCCACGGCCCGGAAGTCCAGGCCCAGGCGACGGAAGATGGCGCTGTAGGTGTCGACCATCACCTGGTAGGTCTCGTCCAGTGACTCCGAGCTGGCATGGAAGGAATAGGCGTCCTTCATCAGGAATTCGCGGGAACGCATCACGCCAAAGCGCGGACGGCGCTCATCCCGGAACTTGGTCTGGATCTGGTAGAAGTTCGCCGGCAGGTCGCGGTAGCTCTTGAGCTCGTTACGGGCGATGTCGGTGATCACTTCCTCGTGTGTGGGGCCGTAGCAGAAGTCACGCTCGTGGCGGTCCTTCAGGCGCAGCAGTTCGTCACCGTACTCCTCCCAGCGGCCGCTCTCCTGCCAGAGCTCGGCCGGCTGAATGGCCGGCATCAGCACTTCCTGGGCGCCGGACCGGTCCATTTCCTCGCGCACGATCCGCTCAACCTTGCGCAGCACGCGCAGGCCCAGTGGCAGCCAGGTGTAGAGGCCACCGGCGAGGCGGCGGATCATGCCGGCGCGAAGCATCAGCTGGTGGCTGACAATTTCAGCGTCTGCCGGGGTTTCCTTGAGGGTGGCGATCAGGTACTGGCTTGCTCGCATAGGGGCTGAGTCCGTCTGGATGATGCAAAGATGACTGTTCGGTAAGTGGGGGTTATTCTACGAAGTCCGCCGGCCAGGGTACAGGGTGGCGGTTACGCCAGCAGTAATCGGGAGGCAGAGACAGCATGAAGTTGAGTGCCGAGGAAGTGCAGCAGTTGATCCGGGACGGCGTGCCGATGGCCGAGGATATTGATTTCCGCGTGGAACTCATTGAGTACCACGCGGCCACTGCCCGTGTGCCCTTCAGCGAGCGTATGGTGCGCCCGGGCGGCACGCTCTCCGGCCCGGTACAGATGGCGCTGGCGGATGCCACCATGTATGCGGCGGTCCTGGGGGCGCTCGGAGAAGTGCAGATGGCGGTCACCAGCAACCTGAACATCAACTTCCTGCGCAAGCCGGGTCGCTGCGATCTGATCGCCCGTGGTCAGGTTCTGAAACTGGGCAGCCGCAACGCCTTCTGCGAGGTGCAGCTGTTCTCCGAGGGCAGTGATGAACTGGTGGCTCATGTCAGCGGGACCTATTCCCTGCCATGAGACAGCCGATCACGGGTTATCACCGGGATGAGGAGGGGCACTGGGTGGCGCAGCTGGCCTGTGGTCACAATCAGCACGTACGCCATGACCCGCCATTCATCAACCGCCCCTGGGTGGTCACCCCCGAGGGGCGTGATTCAATGCTCGGCACGGCGCTCGCGTGCAAGAAATGTGATGAGGGGGCGCCGCCGGATGAGCAGCCACTGCAAACCTGAGCCCGCCTTCAGAGGTACTTCAGCGGCAGCTCCGTGTTGTCGATCACACGCCGCATCACGAAGCTGGAGTGCACGCCGCTGACGCCGGTGATGCGAGTAATCTTGTTGAGCAGGAACTGCTGGTAGTGCTCCATGTCCGGCACCACCACCTTGAGGATGTAGTCCGCCTGCTGTCCGGTGATCAGGTAGAGTTCCTGGACTTCCGGGTAGGTGGAGACCTGGTCCTCGAATTCCTGGAAGCGTTCCGGGGTATGGCGGTCCATGCCGATCTGCAGGATGACCGTCAGTGAAAGGCCGAGCTTGCGCCGTTCCAGCAGGGTCTTGCGGCCCAGGATGATGCCGGCCTCCTCCAGTGCCTTCACGCGGCGTGAGCATGGGGAGGGGGATAGGCCAACGCGCTCTGCCAGCTGCTGGTTGGTGAGGCCGCCGTCTTTTTGCAGGTATTCCAGGATCTGGCGATCAATGCGGTCGATCCGGACCAGTTCCGAGTCTGTTTTTGCCATGGAATAACGCCGTTTTTCGTGGGTTAGCTATTATTTGCCAATTTATGGATTGATAGTAGCATAATATTGCTTAAAAGTCGGAAATAACCACAAATTCGCAAACACATTGCTCGGTATTTTGGTTACCTTGGACATGTCCCCGGGAGGTGAGCCGGCGTTACCGCGCCGGGCCAGGCTTCCGGAAAGACGGCCCCGCACCAGGGGCCGTCGGTGGCGGTCCGCGACGCCACCCTGGACCGGGTGCCAAAAGCACCCGAAAGCGGAGCAGACGGTGTGATCCACCCTCCGCAGCGCAGGCGCGGCGGCAGGGCAGGCCCCGGGGCTTGCCCCACGCTTGTGCCGCTGGTGTTTCGACCACAGTATTGATGATAGACAGAGGCATCCGGGAAGCCGCGTGGACGGGTTCCCCGATGCCTTGATCCGATTTCAGGCACAGCAGGCAACGCAGAGAAGGAGCAGATCATGGCTTTTGACCATCGCAGGTACCGGCCCTTCAAGCCGCTCAACAAGTCCGATCGGCGCTGGCCGGATAAGGTCATCGAGAAGGCGCCGACTTATTCCGCGGTGGATCTGCGCGATGGCAATCAGGCACTGGTCAAGCCCATGAACATCGCGCAGAAGCAGCGCCTGTTCGACCTGTTGGTGAAGCTCGGCTACAAGCAGATCGAGATCGGCTTCCCGGCCGCCAGTCAGCCCGACTTTGATTTCTGCCGCAAGCTGATCAGTGAGGATCGCATCCCCGAAGACGTCAGTATCCAGATCCTGACCCAGGCACGGCCCGACCTGATCAAGCGCTCCTTTGAGGCGCTGGACGGCGTACACAGTGCGATCGTTCACGTCTACAACTCCACCTCCACCGCCCAGCGTGAGCAGGTGTTCGAGATGGATATGGAAGGCGTGAAGCAGATCGCGGTGGACGGTGCGAAGGAAGTCCAGCGCCATGCGAAGAACTATCCCGATACGGAGTGGATCTTCCAGTATTCCCCGGAAAGCTTCTCCGCGACCGAGGTGGATTACGCCGTAGAGGTGGTGGATGCGGTTAATGACGTCTGGCGCCCGGACCAGGGCCAGCAGGTGATCATCAACCTGCCGGCCACGGTGGAGATGGCCACGCCCAACGTGTTCGCGGATCAGATCGAGTGGTTCTGTGACCACGTGAGGTATCGCGATCACTTCAGCCTGAGCGTCCACACCCATAACGACCGTGGCTGTGCTATTGCGGCGGCGGAGCTGGCGGTCATGGCCGGCGCCGACCGGGTCGAGGGCACGCTGCTGGGCAATGGCGAGCGTACCGGCAACATGGATCTGGTGGCCTTCGGCATGAACCTGTACTCCCAGGGCATTGATCCGGAAGTGGATCTTTCCGGTATGGCCGAAATCGTGGACGTGGTTGAGGCCTGCACCGAGATCGCCACACACCCGCGCCATCCCTGGGCGGGCGAGCTGGTGTTCACGGCCTTCTCCGGCAGCCATCAGGACGCCATCCGCAAGTGCATGGCCAAGCACGGCGAGAACGACATCTGGAACGTGGCCTACCTGCCCATCGATCCCAAGGACATCGGCCGGCGCTACGAGGAAGTGGTGCGCATCAACAGCCAGTCCGGGAAGGGCGGCGTGGCCATGGTGCTGGAGCGCGACTACGGCATCAGCCTGCCGCGCTGGCTGCAGATCGAGTTCGCCAAGGTGGTCCAGAAGGAGGCGGAGATCACCGGTGGCGAAGTGGATTCATCCACCATCCACAAGCTGTTCGAGCGGGACTACCTGCAGGTACCCAAGGGCTGGACACTGCATACCTACGACCTGCACCGCACGGATGATGGCGTCCAGGCGTCGGTCGTGGTGGGCAATGGCGAGCGTACTGAACTCAAGGGTGGCGGCCAGGGCGCGGTTGAGGCCGTGGTGGATGCACTGCAGCACCGCCATGGCGTGAAGGTAGCCGTGGAGGCCTACGATGAGTTCGCGCTGGGCGAGGGCACCAGTGCCAATGCGCTTGCCTGCATCCGGATCCAGGTGAACGGCGAGGTCTACAGCGCGGCGGCGCTGGCCGAGGACACGACGTCAGCAACGCTCCAGGCGCTGCTGTCGTCTGTTGCGCGGTGTGTGAACGCCACGGCGGTGGATACCGCAGCCGTCCTGTAACGCAGGAGCGAGCTTGCTCGCGATTGGCCCCCCAGGGGCCTTACTGAAACGAATATCGCGCGCGAAGCGCGCTCCTACAAGCGAAAGACCCTCAGCCGACGGTCTTGACCGGAATGATATTCGGGTCCGGCTCCGCGCCCGGGACCTCCGGTGCCTCTGACAGCCCCAGGTTGTTCTGTTCGAACACCCGGTCCGCCCGGTAGCTGGAGCGGACCATGGGGCCGGAGGGCACTTCCAGGAAGCCCTTCTCAAGGCCCTTCTCGCGATACCACTCGAACTCCTCCGGAGTCACCCAGCGTTCCACGGGCAGGTGGTTCTTTGTGGGCTGGAGGTACTGGCCGAAGGTAACGATATCCACGCCGATGGCGCGCAGATCGTCCATGGTTTCCAGGATCTCTTCCTCGGTCTCGCCCAGGCCCAGCATCAGGCTGGTCTTGGTGATGACCTTCGGGTTGTGCTTCTTGGCATGCTCGAGCACGTCCAGTGTCTTCTTATAACCGGCGCGCGGGTCACGGACGCGCTCAGTCAGCCGCTCCACGGTTTCCACGTTCTGCGCGAAGACTTCCAGTCCGGAGTCCACAACGGTCTCAACGTGCTCGTTGATGTTGTCGAAGTCCGGGGTCAGGGCTTCCACGGCCACGTGCGGGGTGCGGCGCTTGATGGCGCGCACGCAGTCGGCGTAGTGGCCGGCGCCGAAGTCGTCCAGGTCGTCCCGGTCGACGGAGGTGAGCACGATGTAGCGCAGGCCCATCATTTCCACGGAGTGGGCGGTGTTCTCGGGTTCGTCCTGATCCAGCCAGCCCTTGGGGTTGCCGGTGTCGACGGCGCAGAAGCGGCAGGCCCGGGTACACACAGAGCCCATGACCATGATGGTGGCGGTGCCGTTGTTCCAGCATTCGCCCATGTTGGGACAGTGTGATTCCTCACAGACGGTGCTGAGGCGGTGCTCGTGGACGTTGCGCTTGACCTGCTCGAAGCGCTCGCCGCCGGGCATACGCGCACGCAGCCAGGAGGGCTTGCGGGTGCGTTCGACTTCCTGGGCGCGGGAGGCTTTCTGGCCGTCCTTGATGGCGGCGATGCCGTGTTCGCTGCGGAATTTTTCGCCGCTGCGGGGTTTCTGGCGATCACTCATGGCGGTGTCCGGTCCCCTGGTCAGGTACCAGCCTGTAAAGGTGGCAGCCAGGAAAGGGTCCGGCAGCCTCTGACGGGAATCGCCACGAGTACTTTTCAGTTGCGCAGTCCTGCTTCACTGAAAAGTCCTGGGTTTACATCCGTGTAAACCCGTTTGCGCTTAATCGCGCAAACCCATGTAGGCTGCTCTTCCGCCATCCATGGCTCCAGAGCTTCCCGTCAGAGGCTGCCGGACCCTTTCCGATCCAGCGCGGATCAGGCCGGTACGGTTAACGATTGGTCAACCATTATAACGAAACTGCCGCCAAAAATCGTGGGTGACTGGACTCAGCCCGGCGCTGGCGCCACAATTCCGCCCATTAAAGCCACCCGTTACGGATTGTCTGCATGGATTACGACGCGCTTGTTCCCGAGGTTCTGGCCATTGCGGCGGATGCTGGTGAGAAGATCATGGCGTTCTATCGCCAGGACTATGAGGTGACGCAGAAGCAGGATGACAGCCCGCTGACGGAGGCGGATATGGCGTCCCATCACCGGATCGTCGAGGGCCTTCGGTCACTGTCGCCGAAGCTGCCGATCCTGTCCGAAGAGGAAGAGGTGGCCTGGGAGCAGCGCCGTGACTGGGACCGGTTCTGGCTGGTGGACCCGATCGACGGCACCAAGGATTTCATCAAGCAGAGCGGTGAGTTCACGGTGAACATTGCGCTGATCGAGAACGGGGTTCCCGTGTTGGGTGTGGTGACGGTGCCAGCCCTGGGTATTGAGTACTGGGGGACGCGGTCCAGCGGGGCATTCCGCCGCAAGGATGGCGAGACGGTGCGCCTTCAGGTGGCTGAGCCGCCGGATGAGAAGCGGGTGGTGGCGAGCAAGAACCATATGAACGCGGAGACGGAGGCGTTCATTGAGAGTCTGGGGCCGCATTGTCTGGTGCAGGCCGGGTCGTCGCTGAAGTTCTGCCGGATTGCCGAGGGCGAGGCGGATATCTACCCGCGGGTGGGGCCGACCTGTGAATGGGATACCGGTGCCGCCCAGGCGGTGCTGGAGGCGGCCGGTGGTTGCGTCCTGACCTTTGAGGGGGAGCCGCTGCTCTATGGCAAGGAAAGTGTGTACAACCCGCATTTTGTGGCGGCAGGGCCCTGGTTTACGCCGGTCTGAGCCGCCTCAGTATTGATCCGGTGATTAATAGCGGCTAGGGTTTCGCGGTTACACAAAGGTTTCAGAAACAACAGAAGAAGCGGGAAGGGCTCAACCATGAATGAGAAGCGAAGCTCGGTCCACGGTGAGTGGTCCAGTGGTCTGATTTTCATCCTTGCTGCCACCGGTTCCGCCGTGGGCCTGGGCAATCTGTGGCGTTTCCCTTATCTGGTGGGCGAAAACGGCGGGTCCGCCTTCGTCATACTGTATCTCGCCTGCATCCTGCTGGTTGGCCTGCCGATCATCATTGGTGAGGTCACCATTGGTCGCAAGGGCCGGCGCAGCCCCATCAACAGCCTGCGGCTGATTGCCCGGGAGGAAGGGCTCAACCAGAAATGGGCCCTGGTCGGCTGGATGGGCGTGATCGCCGGTTTCCTGATCCTGTCTTTTTATAGCGTCGTTGGGGGTTGGTCCCTCTATTACGGTTATGAGGCCCTGATCGGTGGTTTTGCCGGCATGACCTCGGATTCCGCCGAAGGGATGTTCAATGGGCTTGTAAGCAGCCCTTCCGCCGTACTTGGGTGGCACACGCTCTTTATGCTGATTGTGTTCGGCATCGTGGCTTCAGGCGTCAAGAAGGGCCTGCAGCGGGCGGTGACGCTGCTGATGCCCCTGCTCTTTATCCTGCTGGTGGGGCTGGTGGTCTACGGCGTGACCACGGAAGGCTTTGGTGATGCCATGACCTTCCTTGCCACACCGGATTTCAGTGCTCTGGACGGAGACACCGTGCTGGCGGCCCTGGGGCAGGCGTTCTTCACGCTGAGCCTGGGTATGGGCGCGATCATGGTCTACGGGGCCTATCTGCCGCAGGAGAACTCCATTCCGGTCAGCACTGGATGGATCGTGGGCATGGACACCCTGACGGCGCTGCTGGCCGGCTTCGCGATCTTTCCGATCGTGTTCACGGTTGGCCTTGAGCCAGGCGAGGGCCCGGGGCTGGTGTTCCAGACCCTGCCGATCGTCTTCGGTGAGATCACCTTCGGTGCGCTGCTTGGTGTTGTCTTCTTCGCGCTGTTGTCGGTGGCGGCGATCACCTCCGGCATGTCGCTGCTTGAGCCCGCTGTTGCCTACCTCTCCGAATCCTTCGGCGGAGGCCGGGTCAAGGCGGCGGCCATCATCTCCGCCCTGATCTGGTTGCTTGGCGCTGCCTGCGGCCTTTCCATGAATGCCTGGTCCGGCTTTCATCTGCTGCCGGGCATGACCATCTTCAATACCATCGAGTTCATCTCCAGCAATATCCTGCTGCCGCTGGGCGGGCTCTTTGTAGCGCTGTTTGTGGGATGGAAGATGCGCACCACGACAGTGGCCGCGGAACTCGATACCCACAACCACCACAACCTCTTCCTCCTGTGGTTGTGGGTGACCCGCATTGTTGCGCCCGCGGCGGTGCTGTTCATCTTCCTTAACGCCACTGGTCTGCTTTCCGTCATCACCGGGGAGTGATGCCATGGCCAAGCTGACGCTCGATCTGCATCCCATTTTCAATAAGGGGGATCGGATCGAGCAGGCGCTGGAGGACATCATCGACGAGGCGGAGCGCAAGCGCGTTCCGACCGTCGAGATCATCCCCGGCAAGGGCAGTGGTCAGCTCAAGAAGCGCGTCCTGCGCTTCCTGGATCGCAAGGACATCAAGCAGCGTTACCATCGCCTGGACAAGGACAGGGATAATCACGGACGTCTGTTCGTGTATTTCCGTTTCAGGGGGAAACGATGACGGTGCGCGTGCTGGTGCCCATTGTCATGGCCTTGATTGCTGGCTGCGGCAGCGTTACCGGGGAGGCCCCTGGAGGCTCCATTACCCTCTGCCTGCCTGCTGATGAGCGCCTGATTCCGTTGGAGGCGGAACTTGCCGTTACGCCCTCCGCCCGGCAGAAGGGTTTGAGTGGGCGGAAAGCGCTGTCGCGGCGTGCCGGTATGCTGTTTGTCTATCCCCGCCAGCAGGGGCCGGACAACAGCTTCTGGATGCACCGGACACGCATTCCACTGACCATCCTGTTCCTGGACGGCCAGGGCGTGGTGCGTTCCGTGCAGGATATGGCTCCGTGTCTGGAGGCGTCCGGTTCCGGGTGTCCCAGCTATCCGGCAGGGGTGGATCACTGGATGGCGTTGGAGGTGAACCAGGGGCTGCCGGCGGCGCTGGGCATCAGCGAAGGCGACAGCATCCGGCTTTCACGCGCCGGTGGCAGGGCGACCTGTGACAACGCCGGGAAACTGACGCCTGCGAGCCTGCCGGAGGCTCACTGAGCGGCGTTCAGCTCGCGCTCTATAACGGCTTCCAGCTGGGCCCAGTTGGCGCGCCTCAGGGGGATATTGTCCACCATCACCGTAGGGGTGCTGGTGACTCTCAGGTCCCGTGCCAGGTTGCGGCTCTCCCGGATTTCACGCTCAACCCGATCCAGCCCCATACAGCGTTCGAAAGCCCGCCTTTCCAGCCCGAGAGACGCGGCGTAGTCGCTGAACAGGCGCTGCGGATTGTCCGCGCTGCTCCAGTCATTCTGGCGCTCGAACAGACGGTCGTGCATCGGCTTCCAGGCATCCTGGTCCTCGGCGCAGCGCGCCGCTTTGGCCGCTGGAACGGCATTCTGGTGCTGACGCAGAGGCAGGTCGAAGAATACAAAGCGGACCTTGCCGGGCTCCACGTACTCCTCCATCAGCCGGTCATGGTTGGCCGCGAAGTCAGCGCAGGCCGGGCACTGGTAATCCGCGAATTCGCGCACGACCACTGGCGCGTCGGGATCACCGATGCGCACACCGAGGCGGTCCCGTTCGGCCGGGAACGGTGGCTGGTCTTCGGCTGTGGGCAGCGCGGTGGGCCCGGAAAGCGAGGGACTGGTCAGCCAGAACACGCCACCGATCACGGCGAGCAGGGCCGCGGCGAACAGGCTGCCACCAATCAGGCGCTGGCGGCGGCGTTTGCGGCTCAGCGGGCTGGGTTTTCCGGTCTTCTGGCGGTTCTTTGCTTCTCCCATGATGGGCTTCCCCGTTCCCTGTTCGTTATGATGGTTGAAAGTTCCCAGAGAGTAGCGCTGTCCCTCTGGGCTGACAACACCATGGCGGGAGGTCATCATGGGCGGCCAGAAGCGCCGGTTAGTGGTTTACTACGATGGCTCCTGCCCGGCCTGTATCCGGGACCGGCAGGTCTATGAACGCCTGGCCGGAAAAGCGGGCCGGAGTGTGGTCTGGTTCGACATCACTGGCCAGGAGGCATCCCTGCGTGAACGGGGGATCGATCCGGATCAGGCCCTGCAGGAGCTCCATGTCGAGGATGCGGATGGGCGCATCCACAGCGAGATGGCAGCCTATATCCTGCTGATGGGGCGGGTTCCGGTTCTGAAGCCATTGGCCTGGCTGCTGTCTCTGGGGCCGATCAAGCGCCTTGTGTCGGCGCTCTATCACCGCTGGGTCCAGCGCCGGCTGGCGCGTGAGGGCCGTCTGCCAACATCCAACCGGGAACCGTAACCATGAGTGATGATGACCAGGAGCTGGACCGCGAGATTGAATCGCTCGCGAGCCAGCTCGATGACGACAAGATGGATGCCATTGCGCGCCGGCTGGGGTTGCGGGATGACGAACAGGTTCACCGGACGCAGGCGGATGGGCAGTGCTCATTCTGCGGGCGCCCTCAGGCCGAAGTCGGCGCCATGGTGAGCAATGGCGCCGGGGCCCGTATCTGTGGTGAGTGCCTGGCGAGCTTCCGGTCCTCCTGAACCGGCCATAAAAAAACCGCGGCCGGAGCCGCGGTTTTCTTCTGAAAGGGCCGTTGTCAGGAGGCTGCCGCCTTCTTCTTCCCGCCCTTGCTGCCGGACTCGGCCGGCTTGATGCCGCGTTTCTCCATGGCAAGGGTGCGTACCCGGTCGAAATCCTCGTCCGTGTACACGCCGTTGACCCCGGAGATGGAGGCCAGTTTCATGCCGTGCTTGAGCCCCAGCTTGTAGATCTCGCGGACCTTTTCCCACTCGATCTCGCGACCCACGGTAAAGGTCTCGTAGCGCCCTTCGAGCGCCAGAACAATGGTTTCCGCCAGGCAGGCATAGGCCACTTTGGGCGGCAGACCAATGTTCTTCATCTTCACATCGCCAGGCAACTCGACCTCACCGGACTCGATCACCAGCACGTCCGGGCGCTTGGCCACGTCCTCCGGCGGGATATCCAGTGGCCGTGCCACGTCGGTGATCACGCAGCCCGGCTTAACCTCCATAATATCGAGGATGCGCTTGCCAGCCCCCGATGTAGAGGTCACGATCATGTCCATGTCCCGTAGGTACTTGTTGGGGTTGGACGTGACGTGGATCTTGGCCTCTGGTGTCTCCTTCATGATGGATTCCTTGAGCGCCAGAAGCCGGGCGGACTCGCGGGCCACGATGTAGACCTCGTCCACGGCCTTCGCCAGCAGGCGCGCGCAGACCGCACCGATGGAGCCGGTGGCGCCAACGACCATGGCCTTCGCCTTGGCCTTGTTGTTCTCGCCAATCTCCACCAGCCCCAGCTTCTTGAGCGCTTCGTGTGCGGCCCAGAGGGCGCCGGAGGCGCTGTAGCTGTTGCCGGTGGTGATCGGCAGTGGTGAGCGCTTGGAGACAGTCAGGCCAGCATCGCCGACGACCTTGGTGAAGGCTCCGAGACCCATGATCTGGGCGCCCAGGCGCTTGGCCAGCCGCGCCGCTGCCAGCAGGCGTCGGTAGGTGAATTCCGGACTGTGCGCCATGATCTCCTTGGGCGTGCCCCCCACGGTGATCAGCCAGCCCTCGGCCTCTGCGCCGGTGGGGGATTTGATCCCCGTCACCCGTGAATAGACGAAGGGTGGTGAGTAGGCCATCACCTTTTCCACCGTGTTCATGAAGGCCTTGGGCGCGTAGTTTGCCACCGTGTCCAGCGGTTTGGCGTTGCGAAAATACTGCTGTGACAGTGGGTGGATCACGAAGGCGAAGCGGCTGATGCGCTTGTACCCGGAGGGATACAGAATGCGCGGCTCAATGCCCTCATTGGTAATGATTTCCAGGTAGTCGTCATGGGTGATCTCGGCCGGCGAACGCTCGAGCGCGGCCAGGATCATCGCCTCGACAACGTTCACGCCCACGGTCTCATTGAAGATCTGGGGGGTGTAGTCGATGACGACGTTGACGCCACGATCCCCCAGCTCCTTGAGGCGTTCATCGGAGACGGAGGCGGTAAGCACGGTCTTGCCGGCAAGCTCTTCCAGGCCCATGGCCTCCAGCTCGTTGTAGCGGGCCGCGATGACGTCGGCGTTCTGGGCACCCTTACGCAGCACGTAGTCAGTCACATTCTTGGCAACCGGCAGCCGGCCAACGGTGTCGCCGATGTGCCATGACTGGATGGGGCCGGTGCCGGCGGCGTAACTCTCAAGCTGGCTCAGCGAGGTGAGCATCTTGGGTACGCCGAGCTGGGTCACCGGGTCGGCGAAGAACAGGTTCTCGGTGTATTCGCTGAATACACGGGCCGGGCGGTAGTTGGCCTGACCGTTCAGGAACAGCACCTTGGCGTTATTGAAGCATTCCTCCAGCTCCAGCTGGGTGTGGCGCACGGCCCAGTCCTGGAGGATGCTGCGCAGCGTTGCCCCGGTGGTTACGGGTACTGACTGAACGGCCTCCTGCAGCCGTTTGGTGTCTTCGTGAGTAATGGTATGGGTGCCGACCTGGTAATGGTCCTGCACCATGCCCAGCCCGACCACGTCGGCTTTCGGCTCCCACTCACGAATGGCGGTTTCGGCGCGATCGACGCTGCCATCGGTGCCGATCCGGATGACGCGTATGGTCTGACCAAGAAACTCGGTCTCAAGGTCATAATCGAGCCTGGCGGGCCCCAGGCTGATACTGACAACCGTCTTCATGGACTTCTCCCCTTGGTATTCCCGTTCAACAGCATGGTCCAGAACCTGTTTCCCTTCAAAGGAACCTTCAGGCTGCTGAACTCCGTTCTGATAGCCGGCGGATTCTGTGGTTGGCGTTATACGCCGGCGGACGGGATTGTGATTATGATTATGAATGCAATCGTCTCAGGCTATTTGGTCGATTGTCGGGCAGAGTATAACAGGGGGAGGAAAGGGGTCGGTACAGGGTGGAATATGATTTTTACAACAAAAAAAAGCCCGGCTCAATGAGCCGGGCTTTTCGACCTGCGGTCGCTTTACACGGCGGTTACGTTTTCCGCCTGCGGACCTTTCGGGCCCTGCGTAATAGCGAACTGGACTTCCTGCCCCTCGGTCAGCGTCCGGAAACCGGTTCCGTTGATCGCACTGTAATGTACGAATACGTCAGAGCCGTTTTCGCGAGCAATGAAACCGAAGCCTTTTGCTTCGTTGAACCACTTGACGCGACCAGTATTGAGATCAGACATGATGCACTTTCCTTAAAAAACACGATTTTCTTTCACACCCACCGTATTGTGGATGCTTTGAGCTGGGACGCTTGAAGGCCTTTCGGTGAGGAACGAACGAGGAGTCCTGATGCAGGTCGTCGTAATGCTTTCACTTACAAGAGCCGCTTAACGTGTGCAGCAAATGCAGTATCGGTGCTGTGGGGAGTCACGTCAAGCGTTTTCATCACCTGTATTCACGTTCTCGACACGGCAGTCCAGAGTACCCTCTCCGAGCCGCACGTGGACTGCGTCTCCGGGGGCGCGCTGTACGGCGTTTCTCAGGATTCTGCCGCTGTCGTCCTCGGCAATGGCGTAACCCCGGTTGAGGGTGGC